>Ga0207416_1000286_pt1 | contig 91291 bp, 97 predicted proteins | sample PaiPotPPM11metaG_FD_184107 | JGI IMG/M metagenome (GOLD analysis project Ga0207416, IMG submission 184107) | Iron sulfur acid spring bacterial and archeal communities from Banff, Canada, to study Microbial Dark Matter (Phase II) - Paint Pots PPM... ... | reverse complement strand
GGTGCGGCCGGCTCCTGGGGGAGAGCCGGCCGCCACGAACCCGGTCGGGGGACGGGGAGGGGTGGGGACGTGACCGGGGTCGTGTAGCTCCTTGTCGCCGTCGGATCGAGCGAGATGATCGCTCTGGCGATTTGTTGCGCATGTCCTTTTGTTGCGCATGTCCTTTTCGCAAAACCGGTGTGCACTTTTGCGGGACATGGTTTAGCGCGAAGACGCGGTGGCCGGCGCGGTTGCGGTGTCGCCGAGCGCGATCCACACATTCGGATCGGATTGCGCCTGGCGCTTGACGAAGCGGTAGCCGGTTTCCGACCACAGCAGGATGTCGTTCCTTTGATTGTCGAGGATGAATTCGCCCTTGTCGGTCTTGACGGTGAGGACCGCGTGGCCGTCGCCGTTTTGGTCGCGCACCACGGTGATGAGCAGCGCCTCGCGCGGCCAACCCTCGTGCAGCAGCATTTTGCGCTTCGCCAGCACATAGTCCTCACAGTCGCCGTAACCGTCGTCCGGATAATTCCAGCGCTCGACGACGCCCCAATGATCCATGTCGGTCATCGGCTTGACGTGGCTGTTGACCCAGAGATTGACGCGCTGCAGGTCGTTCCAGGCCTGCGTCGAGAGCACCACGTCGCGCGGCATCGACGGCTTGGTTTTGCACTCCGGATCGTATTCGACGCAGAACTCGACCCAGCCGATCGGCGCCCGGGTGACGCTGCCGAGCGCGATGAACAGCGGACGCTCCTGTGCCGAGCTTCCGGTCGGCGCCGCCAACAGCGCGAGCGCGACGACGCTCGCTGCCACACCGCGCTTGAGGATTGCTTTTGCAACCGGATTCATTGTGACCCCTTCCCGTCTCGTCGGGGTCACGTTTCGCACAAAGTTTTTGCGGCGCCGCTAAGTTGAGTCGTTCAATTTGAAGTAAAAACGCTTCAAGACACAGCAAAAGTGGCGCGATATTCTCAGCGAATATTGTATAAAAGTAGAACTATTCTATTTTAACTCAAATTGTAACGGTGTCGGGCTGAGCCGCGTGCCATGCGGGTTTTGCCGCAGCGGATTGTCGCCTGCCGCGGCGACAACAGCAGCGTTCGCTAGGGATTTTCCCGGAGGAAATTGGGCTCAAGCGCGCCGGCCTGCGCCGTGCGCCAAGCTGCAAATTGCCGAACGGCGTTTACCCGCCGGTGACGTTCTCTTCGAGAAAGTCGGAATGCTGCAGGCGGGTGAACTCGACGGCAAAGCCGTCGTCGAGATGGCGCACCACGCGTCCCTGTACCTTGCCCAATGTCACCAGCGTGCCGATCGGCGGCCGTTCCTGGGACGCGATACCGGCGCCGGATTGCGACACGTCGATGACGCGGCAGGTGAGATTGACACCGTTCGGCAGAATCAGGCGGGCGACCGGATTGCGCGGCACGATACGGCCGTGGCGGCGGTCTTCCGGCAGGCTGAGAATCTGGCGGTTGGCGAGCCAGGTGAGCTGCGCCGCGAGCTTGTCGCGTTTGCGCGCCGTCGCCGAGATCGTCATCGCAAAGCCGTTCTGAAACACGCGCGCGATCTGGCCCTCGAGCCGGCCGAGGTGATCGACATAGGCGATGACGCGCTCGCCTGCCGCGCCGCAGACCGGTGCGATCAGCGCCATGCCGCCCGGCGACATGTTGATGACTTGGCAGGGAAACTCGCGGCGATCCGGCAGCATATAGCGGCCGAGCAAATTGACTTTGACGCGCTGATGGCGGCGGCGATCTTCGTTCAGCGCCCGCAAACTCGGTCTTCGTTCGGCTAATGCCATGCTATTCTGTCGCCCGGCCGGCCAGCGAGGAACCTAGGCGGGCGATGTTAACGGCTCGTTAGCCGCCAGCGCTGCGGCCGCCTTCGTGAACGACGAGATGCCGCCGTCGCGGCGCCATAAAGCGCGGCAACAGGCGCATGTCGACCGCTGCTCCGATGTGACGGCGGCCACCCAGCGTCAGGGCGCCGAGCGGGCTCGAACCGAGCCATTGCGGCACTTTCAGCGGTGCCAGGATGCCGATCGTGCGGGCCAGGCTCGGCCGGCTGGCGCCGAACGGCAGCAGCAGGAGCTCAAGGTCGATCGGTTCGCCGTCAGCGCTCTGCGCTGTCACGCCGGCAACGGTGCCGACGCGCTCGGTGTCGAGAATGGCGAGCAGATCGGAGATGATGGGCTGGCTTGCCGCCGCCCACAGCGCAATGAAAGGCTCGCCTTTGAGTTCACGGCCGAACAGCGCGCAGACCCGCGTGCCGGCGAGCCGAAATGGATGCCCCGCGCCGCCGTCGAGCGCGAGGATGAAGGCGTCGCTGAGCACTTGGCGAATGGCGCCCGGCTCGATCTCGGCGCGCTCCGGTGCCGTACGCTTGCCGCGCCGCTTCTCCCAATACGCATAGAGTTCCCGGCTCGCCGCGTGTTTCATAACCGCTCCCTGCCATCGTGCCGACCCCGCACACCTGTCCCCGATCGGGACAGCAATTGCGGCAAACGGCTGTCTGGCGGAATGCGGAGCAGGTCGCGTGCCGAGCGAGCGCGACTGCCAAGAGTGCGCGAAGACGTGCGGAATTAAACTTAACGGAACGTCGACGTTGGCGCTGCGCGCTAAGCCGCTTAGGGTGACGCCAGCAAATGTTCGTCCACGCGCCGCGCAAATTCTTAAGGCGGCGATTTTTCAGATCAGGGAGGCGAGGGGATGTGACCGACGCTGGCCGATGTGACGGCGCAAGCCCCAATATCGTCAGCGTCGACCGCGGCAACCCCGCGCAAGGTGCAAAAGGGAGGACTTCAACGTCCTCCCTTTTGTTTTTTCAGCTTTGTCTTATGCCTGCGCTGCGATTCTGTGCGCGCGCCGCTTGTTCTGGCCGCCGCATGAGTCTATTTCGGCTAGACGCAAGGTGCGACCGGTGACACAGCAGTCCGACCGCCATTTTCGCGAGCCCATTTTCAATGTGCCGCTGGTCGTGATTGCGACCGTCGGCGTTCTCGTGCTCGTCCATGTTTTTCGCATGGTCGTGCTGACAGACGAGCAGGACGTAGAATTTCTGCTGACATTCGCATTTATCCCGGTGCGTTACGGGACCGACGCCGGTGTCGTCGGGGCATTTCCGGGCGGTTTCGCCGCCGATCTATGGAGCTTCTTTACTTACGCGTTCATTCATGCCGATCTTATGCATCTCGGCCTCAATCTGGCTTGGCTCATACCGTTCGGCACCGCGCTCGCGCGCCGCTTCGGACCGTGGCGTTACATCGTCTTCATGCTGGTGATGGCGGCGATCGGCGCGGTGGCGCATCTCGTCAGTCATGTGGGCGAGATCGAGCCGATGATTGGCGCGTCGGCGGCGATCTCGGGCGCCATGGCGGCGGCAATGCGCTTTGTCTTCCAAGCGGACGGTCCCTTGGTCCATTGGCGCGAACGATCCGACGCGGCCTATCGCGTTCCGGCCGCGACGCTCGCTGCAACGCTGCGCGACCCGCGCTTTTTATTGTTCCTCTTCGTCTGGCTCGGGCTGAACGCGCTGTTCGGCTCCGGCACTGTTTCGTTCGGCACCGAAGCAGGGCAGGAAATCGCTTGGCAGGCGCATGTCGGCGGCTTCTTCGCCGGCCTCCTCCTTTTCAATGCCTTTGATCCTGTCATGCCGCGCGCCGAGCGCGAGACCGAGACGAGCGGCTGAGCAGATTGGAGGGGCTTGCGTCACGCGGTTGCCGTATTAACTTGTAACGATATGGTTAGAGTCGGCGCTGGTCTTCGGGCGATTGCGCGCGGAACTCGATGCTGCATTGCAGCAACTGCTGACGCCTATGGAACTCGGCGCCGACCCGAACATTAAAGTCATTGCCTTCACCGCCGCACCGATCCGCGGACCGCCAGGTTGTGAAGGTTAGGGAGGCTACGATGACAGTCAGCATCATTCTCGCGGCCAAGGGCCGCGAGGTCGTCAGTGTCGAACCCAATGCCACGCTTACTTCCACTGTCGCATTGCTCGCCGATAAGCGCATCGGCGCAGTGCTCGTCCTGGGCGTGGACCGCCGCATCGTCGGCATCGTCTCCGAGCGCGACATTGTGCGGGCGCTCGGCGAGCGTGGCGCCGGCGCGCTCGACGAGCCGGTGAGCCGGATCATGACACGCCGCGTCTCGACCTGCGGCGAGAGCGAGACCATTTCGAGCATCATGGAGCGAATGACCGCGGGCAAATTCCGTCACATGCCGGTGGTCGATCAAGGCCGCGTCGTCGGCATCATCTCGATCGGCGACGTGGTCAAGCACCGCTTGCAGCAGATGGAGCGCGATTCGGCGGCGATGCGCGATTACATCCTGACCGCGTAACGGATCGTAATAGGCCAGTCCTGAAATCGGGCGGGGCAATACGAGCCGCATTCCCCGGGCACGAGCCTGGCGCTATGATGCCGGGCGCTATGATAATGTCTCGCGATAAGCTCGGGGAGGCAATCATGCGGCGGTCGGTTATGCTGCTGGGCGTCTTGTGGCTCGGTGCTACGATGGCTGGAACTATCGGCGCCGCGAACGCCGCTGGAAAACTTCGGTTGGCGCAGACTTCGAACGTCACCAACTGCATGATGCTGTGCAATTCGCAAGCGGCGACCTGCCAGGCCTCGTGCATCGTTCCCGGAACTGCGCCGACCAACGCGGCAACGACCAATGGCAACGCCAATCTGAGCACGAGCTGTCAGGTCGGTTGCTCGACGCAGCAGATCGCCTGCCAGACGATCTGCGCGCGGAACTCCCCGTCGCAGTAATCGCTGCGAATCAAGCTCTAACTCAATTCGGCGATCGATTCCGTGATCGAATCGATTGCTTTTTCAGTGGCGGACTGACCGATCGCGATGGATTCGGCGGCGCGATGAAAATCGAGAAAGCCGATATTGCCGATCCGCGGCGTGATGTGAACGTCCGGTGGATCGCCGGCCAGCCGCATGCGGGTGAGACGATCCTGCATGATATTGAACGATTCGATCATGACCGTTGAGAAACTCGGCCGCGCGTCGCCGGCAAGCATATCACGCTTGAGGGCGCGTTCGGCGCCGAACATGCCGCGCAAGCGGGCGAAGCCGCTGGCCGCATGATTGACCGGCGCGAGGGCTTGGCCGTCGCCGGAATCGGCGCCGTGACTGGCGATGGTGGCGCCGCGACCGAATCTGTCGGCATCCATGTTGACCGCAATAACGACGCGGGCGCCGAGCGCACGCGCAGCCGATACCGGCACCGGGTTGACGAGAGCCCCGTCAACCAGCCAGCGGCCGCCGAGATGAACCGGGGCAAAAATTCCCGGCAACGCATACGAGGCGCGCAGCGCCAGCGCCAGCGAGCCGCGTGTCAGCCAGACTTCGTGGCCGGTCCCGATCTCGGTGGCAATCGCGGTGAAACGGATCGGCAGATCCTCGATCGCGATATCGCCGATCGATTGCTCCAAACGGTTCGCCAGCCGGGTGCCGCCGATAATACCCGAGCCGCCGATCCGGACGTCGAGATAGCTGATGATGCGCCGCTTGGTCAGCGAACGGGCCCAGTCCTCGAGCGTGTCGAGCTGATTGGTGGCGTAGCAGCCGCCGACCAGAGCGCCCATCGACGTCCCGACGATGATGTCGGGTGTAATGCCGTGCGCTTGCAGCGCTCGCATGACGCCGATATGGGCGAAGCCGCGCGCCGCGCCGCTGCCGAGCACAAGCCCGATGGCAGGACCGCCGCTCCTGACGGCGACATGACCGGCATCGACCGTTTTGCCCCGCACGTCGATCGTACTCACCATTTCCCTCGCGTATTTATCCGCAAATGCGCCTGCGCACGACGATAGCGCCGCATTGCCGCATCCAATCATCGGGTCGAACGCAATAGGCAACAAGCCGTACGTCACGATATGGTGAAAGTGACGGCGCGTCAGCCTGATGCCGAACCTTTTGAACCGGGATTGGCGGCCCGGCGCGCCGCCCGCGGGGCATGAAATTGCCGCGTTTATGATCGAGAAAAAACGCGATGTCAGGGTGGGGCTTTAGCATTTCTTGCCGCGGCGGGATTGCCGCTGTCTTAGCTGCGGCAGTCACTCTGTTCGCGCCGGCGCAGGCCTCGGCGCAGGCGCCCCCGCAAATACGCAATCTCCTGCCGCCGCAACCACCCCCGCCCGCACCGTTCGCCCCCTTCGCGCCGGTCAGGCCGGACACGGCGCCGCCCGGCGCCACGATCGCCACACCCACTCCATTGGCGCCACAGACGCCACAGCCGGCGCCGCCGGTCACCCGCGCCGAGCCGCTCGTGCCGGCGGGCCGCGTGGCGCTCGCCGTAGCCGCACGCTACGGCCGTGACGCGCCGCTTATCGGCGGCGGGCTTATCTGGCGCGTCTATGCGGCAACGCCCGACGCCACCGGCATGTTCCCCCTGATCAAGGAGGACCACGCGGCGACGCCGACCTTTGTTCTGCCGCCGGGCAACTACGTCGTGGATGCGAGCCTCGGGCTGGCGAGCGCCGCGAAGGCGGTGCAGCTGCGCGCTGAGACGGTACGCGAAGTATTTGAGCTTCCCGCAGGCGGCATGCGGCTCGAAGGCCGCGTCGGCGATGTGCGCATCCCGACCGGACAAATATCGTTCGAGATTTATACCGGCAGCCAGTTCGCCACTGCCGAGCGCCGGCGCATCGCACAGAACGTGATGTCGGGCGACGTCGTGCTGTTGCCGGCCGGGACTTACAACATCGTGTCGAACTATGGCGACGGCAATTCGGCGGTGCGCTCCGACGTCAACATCGAAGCGGGCAAGCTCACCGATATCGTGGTGACGCATCGCGCCGCGGTCATCACGCTCAAGCTCGTCAACAATTCCGGCGGCGAGGCCCTTGCCAACACGCAATGGACGGTGCTGACGCCGGGCGGCGACGTCATCAAGGAATCGATCGGCGCGTTCCCGCGCATGGTGCTGGCCGAAGGCGATTACCATGTCATCGCCCGCAACGAAGGCAAGACCTTCCAGCGCGACTTCAAGGTCGTCACCGGCGTCGACGGCGAAGTGGAAGTGCTGGCGCGGTAAGTAATTGTTTTGCTGCGGTGGTCACGCCGCCTTCTTCATTCGCCCTACGTCCGGCGGCACTGCCTCTTCGGCGAGTGCGGCAAGTGCGGCGTCGAGCGGCATGGTCTGTTGCTTCTCGTTGCCGAGGCGGCGGATCGAGACCGAGCGTTCGGCGGCCTCCTTCTTGCCCACCACGAGCAGCGTCGGCACTTTCGCCAGCGAATGCTCGCGGACCTTGTAATTGATTTTTTCGTTACGCAAATCGCCTTCGACGCGCAGGCCCAAGCGCCGCGCCGCGGCGATGGCCTCGCGCGCGTAATCGTCGGCATCCGAGGTGATGGTCGCGATCACCGCCTGTAAAGGCGACAGCCACAGCGGCAGATGGCCGGCATAGTGCTCGATCATGATTCCGGTAAAGCGCTCGAGCGAGCCGAACATGGCACGATGCAGCATCACCGGCGTGACTTTGTTGGAGTGCTCGTCGATATAGAAGGCGCCGAGCCGGCCGGGCATGTTGAGATCGACCTGCACGGTGCCGCATTGCCAATCGCGGCCGATGGCGTCGCGCAACACGTATTCGAGTTTTGGGCCGTAGAAAGCGCCTTCGCCCTTGTTGTGCGTCCACGGCCGGCCGGAAGCTTCAAGCGCCCGCATCAAGGCTGCCTCGGCCTTGTCCCAAACGGCGTCCTCGCCGATGCGTTTTTCCGGCCGGTCGGAGAATTTGATGCGCACGTCGTCGAAGCCGAAATCCCGATAGATGGTCAGAATGAGGTCGTTGACCTTGATGACCTCTTCGGCGATCTGCTCCTCGGTGATGAAGATGTGGGCGTCGTCCTGGGTGAAGGCGCGCACGCGCATCAGCCCGTGCAGCGCGCCGGACGGCTCGAAGCGGTGCACCTTGCCGAACTCGGCGATCTTGAACGGCAGGTCGCGATAGGATTTCAGCCCATTCTTGAAAATCTGAATGTGGCCGGGGCAGTTCATCGGCTTGACCACGAAGGTGCGGTCATCCTCGTCGCGCGTCTGCACCAGAAACATCGAGTCGCGGAACGTCGCCATATGGCCCGACGCCACCCACAACGATGAATCGATGAGCTGCGGGGCGTTGACCTCGGCGTAGCCGGCGTCCATCTGACGGCGGCGAATATAGCTCTCCAGCGTCTGGAACAGCGTCCAGCCGTTGGGGTGCCAGAACACCGAGCCGGGCGCTTCCTCCTGGAAATGAAACAAATCCATCTCGCGGCCGAGCTTTCTGTGGTCGCGCTTGTCCGCCTCCTCGATCTGCTTCAAATAAGCATCGAGCTCTTCCTGCTTGGCGAACGCAGTGCCATAGATGCGCGACAGCATCTCGCGGTTCGAATCGCCGCGCCAATAGGCGCCGGCGACTTTCATCAGCTTAAACGCATTGCCGACCTTGCCGGTCGAGGTCATGTGCGGGCCGCGGCACAGGTCGAACCAATCGCCTTGCTTGTAGATCTTGATCTCTTGGTCTTCGGGAATGGCGTCGACCAGCTCGACTTTGAACTGTTCGCCCATGTCGGCGAACACCCGCTTGGCGTCGGCGCGCGACCACACTTCTTTGGTGAAGGGTTTGTCGCGTACGATGATTTCGCGCATCTTTTTCTCGATCGCGGCAAAATCCTCAGGCGTGAACGGCTCGTTGCGGAAAAAATCGTAATAGAAGCCGTTGTCGATCACCGGGCCGATGGTGACCTGCGTTCCGGGCCACAGCGTCTGCACCGCTTCGGCGAGCACATGCGCGGCGTCGTGGCGGATGAGTTCGAGCGCGCGCGGATCGTCGCGGGTGAGAAACTCGATCTTGGCGTCGCGCTCGATCGAATCGGCAAGGTCGGCGAGCTTGCCGTCGAGCGCCATCGCCACCGTACGCTTGGCGAGCGAAGGCGAAATACCCTTGGCGATGTCGAGGCCTGTGGTTTTAGCGGGATAGTCCCGACACGCGCCGTCGGGGAAGGTCAGCGCGACCATTTGTTGCTCCTGTTGCTCACTCCTGCGAACGAGCGCAGGTAAGCGTGGCCGGACGGATTCAGTCTTTCGCTCGTCGGCTTGCCGCGTCCGGTTCGGCAAGCTCGGCACGCGGGGCGCAATTCGTCCCGCGCCAGCGTCCGTGGCGCCAGGGCATATACCAGCGCGATTTTTCCGGCAACGCCTGCGGCACGAAATCGAGCCCGGAGGTGCCCCAGGGTTGGCAGCGCAGGAGCCGCGCCAGGGTCATCCAGCCGCCGGCCCACAGCCCGAAGCGGTCCAGCGCCTCGTCGGCGTATTGCGAGCAGGTCGGCAGATGCCGGCAGCGAAAGCCGACCAGCGGCGACAGCGTATAGCGATACGCCCGAATGAGGCCGCGGCCGGCGAGCCGCGGCGCATGCGAAACATGTCGCGAAGTATCGAAGAGATCGTCGAGTTTCATTTGCTGTGCGATCTACGGCGTTTCCTGCGAAATTGGCTGCGATGATAGCGCCGATCCTCCTGCAAGAAATGCTTTTTCTTTTTCGCCGATCCCCATTTCGTTTTAACCTCGCCCTTCTCGTGAACGTCTGAATAGCCGCCATCGAGGATCTGGAACGGGCGCTTGACCTTCTTGAGATAATCATATTGCGCCGGCCGCGCTCCCCTTTTCAGGCGATACATGTCGAAATAGGCCGGATAGACAAAATCGCTCATCTGGATGCCGTTAAAGTCGATCTTGTCGTCCTCCACCACGTCGCAGACCTCATAGGCCCACACCGTGCCGCGCGGGCCGTCGGTCCACAGCGCAGCCGACGGATCGACCAGCATTTCCAGAAGTTCGTGACAGGCGGTGACGCTGATCACTTCGCCAGACTTGACGGCCGGTTTGACGAACACTTTGGCGATCGGCATTCCCGAATAGGTGATGTCATGAAAACTGCTGGTGCCTTTCTGGTCGGCGTCATCCAGAAAGACCAAATGCCAGCATCCCGGCTTGGGGTCTTTTGATTTGACCAGCTTTGCCGGCGTGCCCCAGACCGGCACGAAGAGCTGGTCGAGAAATTTTTGCAGTGCCGGAACCAATTTGTCGAAATCGACGCCGAGATCGACCGTGGCTTTGTTGACGCAGACCACGGTCGGCATGAGGTCTCTGTTGAAATCCGCTGTGTGTTTCGTCGGCATGATGCTCCCCGCTCGGGCCCCCCGCCGATCGGGATTCCGATCACGGTGCCCGCCGCAGAGAATGGTGCAGGAAGTCCTCGACGCTTGCAACCTGTGGTTTATATTTAATTCAATTCAACCGGAAGACGGAGGGCGGCCTATGTCGCGGCAGCTTTGGCACTCCGCTGAGCCTCGATCTGGCCGATGGCGTCGACCACGGCGTCGAAGGTCAGCAGCGTCGAAGCGTGGCGTGCTTTGTAGTCTCGAACCGGCTCGAGCACGGCGATATCCGCCCATTTGCCGGCAGCCGGCGGCACGCCGTTCTCCTTGAGCATCTTGCGCACGGTTTCGCGCAATTCGCGTAGCTCGCCGGCCTTGGCGCCGATGATGTTGCGCGCCATGATCGACGACGATGCCTGGCCCAACGCGCAGGCCTTCACCTCATGGGCGAAATCGGTCACGGTATCGCCGTCCATCTTCAGGTCGATGGTGACGGTCGAGCCGCACAGGCGCGACAGCGCGGTTGCCGATGCGTCGGGATTGGACAGTCGCCCGATCCGCGGAATGGTGCCCGCAAGCTCGATAATCCGGCGATTGTAGACCTCGTTTAGCATCGCAAAATCGGGACTTTGTCCGCGTTTGTTGAGTCTATCCGGCAATCCACTATATAGGCGCTGCCGCATTGGATTTGAAGTTCCGGCGACTTAAGCCGGCGATTGGAGTGACGATGGACGCCGTCATCAAGAAATGGCCTCGCGAGCCGCACACGGACCATGTCCGTACCACGCCGGCGCCGGTCGAAAATCGGCCGTCGCGGGCGGAAGCGGAGACCGCGGTGCGCGCGCTGATCGCCTATCTCGGCGACGATCCATCCCGCGAAGGCCTTGCCGCGACGCCGAAGCGGGTTGTTGCGGCCTTGGACGAGCTTTATCGCGGCTACCGCGAAGTGCCCGCCGATGCGCTGGCCCGCACCTTCGGCGAGACCGAAGCCTACGACGATTTCGTGCTCATTCGCGATATCGGTTTTACCTCGCATTGCGAGCACCACATGATGGCGTTCCACGGCAAGGCCCACGTGGCGTACCGGCCGGTCGAGCGCGTCGTCGGCCTGTCGAAACTGGCCCGGTTGGTCGACGTTTATGCGCGCCGCCTGCAGACGCAGGAGCATCTGACCTCGCAAATTGCGGTCGCCATCGAGGAAGTTTTAAAGCCGCAGGGCGTTGCGGTGCTGCTTGAAGCCGAACATACCTGCATGTCGATCCGCGGCGTCGCCAAGCCGGGCGTCTCGACCGTGACCACGCGATTTCTGGGAACGTTCCGCGACAGCAACGAGGATCAGGTCCGCTTCGTGACGCTGGTGCGAGGCATTGCCGAATCGCGCTGAAAGTCGCGCTCCCAGTCATTCAGGATAGGCTATTAGGCCGCGGCGACGACACCGAGAGTGCGGACGAGCATATAGATCGCCACCAGGACGATGAGGATCGCGAAGACGATGTGGAGGAGGCCTCCCGTCCGCGCCGCGAGCGTCCGCGCCGCCGTGGCGCCGGCCACGCCGCCGATTGCACCTCCGGTCACGAACAACAAGGCGAGCAGCCAATCGACGAGCCCCGAAACGGCGTAGTTCGCCGCCGTCGTCAGCCCAAAGGCTGTTACGCCTACGAGCGACGAGCCGACCGCATTGAGGATCGGCATGCCAGTTGCCAGCATCAGGCCCGGCACGATCAAGAATCCACCGCCGATGCCGAAGAAGCCCGACAAAGCGCCGGCGCCGAGACCGATGCCGAGCAGCCACGGCAGATTGGCCTTGTTGATATGGACGTCGCGATTGCCGGTGCTCGACCGCTTTTGCAGCATAAGTCCGGCAACCACGAGCATCAGGATGGCGAAGGCAATCAACAGCTTTTGCCCGTCGACCCATTTGCCGACCGTCGAGCCCAACAACGCGCCGGCGACGCCGGCCGCGGTGAATGTCAGCGCACATTTCCATTTCACGTGACCGGCGCGGCCGTGATGCAACAGATTGGCAAGCGCGCTGGCGGCGACCGCGATCGCACTGGTGCCGATCGCCACATGCGGGTCGACGACGCCGACGACGTAAATGAGAAGCGGTACGGCAAGGATCGACCCGCCGCCGCCGACCAGACCGAGCGAGAATCCGACGACCGAGCCGGAGGCGACGCCGAGCGCGGCCTGGGTCAGCGACGGGATCATGGCGACGGCGCAGTAAGCGCTTAACTGCGCTGGACGTGCGGCTGGTAGGTCGCGCGGTTCCACGGCATGTGCACCAAGAGCCGGGCCATGCCGCAAAATCCCGTGACGCCGGCCGTCATCAGGCCGGCGCCGACAAAGAGCGGCACGGCAAACAACCACGGCGAGAGCAACAGGCCGAGTAGCGTGCCGAAGAACGCGAGGCTGCCAGCCCCGATCTGCACTTGGCGCTGCAATTCCAGCGGCTGCCGGCGATCGGTCACGACGGGCAATCCGGCCTTGCGCCAGGCATCGAGACCGCCATCGACAATATAGGCTTGGCATTCGCCGCCGAGCTTGGCGGCGAGACGAGATGCATTGCCGAGCGTGCGCGCGCCGCTGCGGCAATGGAAAACCACGGGCCGGCCGCGATGCACGTTCAAATCGGCGTCGTCGAGCAGCGATAAAGGTATGTGTTTGGCGTCGGCAATATGCTCGCGGGCGTGTTCGTCGGGCTCGCGGATGTCAACCAGAATGGCGCCTTCGTCCAGCATCTGCTTGGCCTGCTGCGGCGAGATTTTGGGTAGCGACATGGCATGGTTCCTTTCTGGATTTGCAACTTGGCCGCCTGTTACTGGCCCTTGTCGTTTGCGCAAAACAGGCGATGGAACGTGGCGAATAGCTGTTCGATTCTGGGATCGACGATGCGATAGCAAAGCGTCTGGCCTTGCCGCCGATAGCCGACGAGACCCTCGTCGCGCATTTTCGCCAAATGCTGCGACAGTGCCGACTGCGACAACCCGACCGCCTCGGCGAGCGACGTCACGCTGGCTTCGCCCCATTCGACCAGCTTGCACAGAATCATCAGGCGCCGCTCGTTGGCGAACGCACGCATGATGGCTGCGACTTCGGCAACCTTGTCTTCGAGTTGCGCCGCATCCGCCGTTTGGAGTGTCATAGCCGTCGATCGTTGCTGGTGTTCTTAAATCCAATTGCGTTAGGCGTTGCTTATTTAGGAAGTGCTTATATATTGGTCAAGTGCCGACATAAGGAGGAACGGCGTCATGCCTGGAAAACCGATCATCCGCGCGTTTTTCGACGAGCCGACCAATACGGTGAGCTACTTGGTCGCCGATCCGGCTACCGGTCGGGCGGCGGCGATCGATCCGGTCCTCGACTACGACCACAACGGCGGCACGGTCGACACCCGGTCGGTGGAGACCATTCTGCGAACCGCGGAGCAGCAGGGCTGGACGCTGGTGTGGACGCTGGAAACGCATGCCCACGCCGACCATCTCTCCGGCTCGCCCTACATCAAGGCCAAAACCGGCGCCAAGATCGGCATCGGCGAGCACATCAAGGACGTGCAGCAAATTTTCCGGCCGGTTTTTGCCGCCGCCGATCTGAAGACCGATGGCAGCGACTTCGATCATCTGTTCGCCGACGGCGAGCGCTTCACCATCGGCGAGCTTGCCGGCGAGGTGTTCTACACGCCGGGGCATACGCCGGCGGACATCACCTACAAGATCGAAGACGCAGCCTTTGTCGGCGACACGCTATTCATGCCCGACTTCGGCACCGCGCGCGCCGACTTCCCCGGCGGCGATGCGCATCGCCTCTATCGCTCGATCAAGCGGCTGTTCGCGCTGCCGCCCGAAACCCGGCTGTTCATGTGCCACGATTACAAAGCGCCGGGACGTGACAATTATGCCTGGGAAACCACGGTGCGCGAGGAGCGCGAGAACAACGTGCATGTGAAGGAGGGCGTCAGCGAAGATGCGTTCGTAGCGGCGCGCACCGCGCGCGACGCCACGCTCGCCGCGCCGCGTCTTCTGTTGCCGTCGATTCAGGTCAACATCCGCGCCGGCCACTTTCCGCCCGCCGCCGCCAACGGCGTGCGCTATCTGATGATCCCGGTGAAGTTCAAGAATGCGGAGGCTGCCGCCTGAACGCGGGCGTCGCCTCGACAGCGCCGCCGCGATATGCCAGACGACGGCCATTGCAGCCGCGCGTTCGAGGTTTGCGTGTCCGACAACTCACCGTTCCAACCGGCCGGCTCGTCTTCCGAGCTTGAGGAAGGTTTGGCGCTAACGCCTAAATTCGACGCCGACGGCCTGGTCACGGCCGTCGCCACCGACGCCGTTTCCGGCGACGTACTGATGGTCGCGCATATGAATGGCGAGGCGCTGGCCAAAACCATCGCAAGCGGCGAAGCTTGGTATTTCAGCCGCTCGCGCCGCGCGCTGTGGAAGAAGGGCGAAACCTCGGGCCACACCCAACGCGTCGTCGAAATGCGCATCGACTGCGATCAGGACGCGATATGGATCAAGGTGGAGCAGGTCGCCGGCGCCTGCCACACCGGCCGCCGCTCGTGCTTTTATCGCGCCGTGCCGGTGGGCAAAGAAGGCGCCAAGGTTGGTGCAGTGAAGCTCGAATTCGTGGGTGAGCGCGTGTTCGATCCGAAGGCGGCATATTTAAAATAACGTAGTTCCCGTTGATAAGATAAAACCGATCTTCGTTTGTTCGCGACATTGGCATAAAATTCAACGAAGTAACGCGAGCGGGAGAGGCATTGGCCGCGACGATGCCGGACAAGAGCGACTTTCGCTTGAGCGAATTGCACGAAACGCTTCGGGGCGGCGAGCGCGTGCTGATCCGGCCGGTGCGGCCGGAAGACATGGCGTTATACCGGGATTTTTTAGTCGATGTCAGCGCCGAGGATCTGCGACTTCGGTTTTTTGCGCGCATTGCCGAGCTAAGTGCCGCGGAGATCGATAAGCTCACCCATCTCGACTACCGGCGCGAAATTGCTTTCATCGCGCTCGACGAAATCACCGGTCACATGATCGGGCTCGTGCGCTTGAAGGACGAGCTCGACGAAGAGACCGCGGAATTCGCAATCTTGGTACGTTCGCGGCTCAAGGGTCACGGACTCGGCTGGCTGCTGATGCGGCGCGTCATCGATTATGCCAAAGAAAAGGGCCTGCGGCGCGTGTATGGCGATGTGCTGGTCGAAAATACGACTATGCTGCAAATGTGCGCCGAACTCGGTTTCCACGCGGCGGAAGACGTGGGACCGAACATCAGGCGCGTTGTGCTCGATCTTGAAAGATCGGCGGCCAGTGAGCGCAACCGTTAGAGGGCTCGATTGTATACGCCGCTCCACCGCGATGTGCGCTTCTCGATCAGCTTCTGGCCCGAAGCGCGCGTCGGTTGCGTAGGAGCAGACGATTTTGCTCGCTCAGTGCCTTTCGGTCAGGGTTTCGCCGTTGCAGCGCGCACCAGCACTTGCTCGGCGCGGGCGAGGTGAGGGCGGTCGTACATCACGCCCTCGATGCCGACGACACCGGCGCCGGGATTGGCCGCGAATGCAGCCACGACGGCACGCGCGCGTTCGATCGCTGCCGCCGACGGCGTGAACACCTCATTGATGATCGGCACCTGCGCCGGATGGATCGCCATCTTGCCGACAAAGCCGTCGCGGCAGGCGTCCTCGCATTCGCGGCGAAAACCTGCGCTGTCGCGAAAATCGACATAGACGGTGTCGATTGCCGGCACCGTTGCGGCGGCGGCGCCGGCAAGGCACAGCGCGCGCGCCAGCCGGTAGGGATCGAGAAAATTCCCTTGCGCGTCGCGGTTAGCTTGCGCGCCGATATCGGCGGACAAATCCTCGGCGCCCCAGGTGAGCCCGATCAAGCGCGCGCTGGCGCCGGCAAACGTGCCGGCGACGAACAAAGCGGCGGCAGTCTCGGTCGCGATCGGCAGGATTTTGATGGCGCCGTCCGGCAGGCCGTTTTGCGCCTCGCGCACGGTAAGCTTGGCATCGGCGTGAATGACCGACGCGCCGCCCTCCGCCTTCGGCAGCATGATGGCGTCGGGTTTTGCCGGTGCGATGGCGTCGAGATCGGGGTCGGTGAGGCCGGTCTGCAAGCCGTTGATGCGCACCATGATGGTGGGCCGCGTCTTGGTCGCGACTGCGGCTTTGACAAACGCCGCCGCGCTGTCGCGGGCGCGCGCTTTGCCGTCGGGCGCGATCGAATCCTCGAGGTCGACGACGATCGCATCGGCGCCGCTCGTCATCGCCTTGTCGAGTTTTTTGGCGCTGTCGGCGGGAACGAAGAGGAGCGAGCGCATCTGGATTCCACTTTCGTCATTCCGGGGCCGAGCGCAGCGAGGAGCCCGGAATCTATAATTGCAATCGGTTCAAGAGATGTGCTGCGGTGCGGGTTCTGCAAGTTCAGGGAATATGGATTCCGGACTTGCCGTTTCTCGGCAATCGGGAATGATCGGTCACTTCGGCCGCATGCGGATAAATGCCTGGCGGCGGCATTCGGCGACCAGCTTGTTGTCCTGGTTGTAGGCGCGGTGATGAAATTCGACGATGCCGGCGCCCGGCCGCGACTTCGATTCGCGCTTGCCGACGACTTCGGTGGTGCAATGCACGGTGTCGTTCTCGAACAGCGGGTGGGGGAATTTGACATCGGTCATGCCGAGATTGGCGATGGTGGTGCCGACCGTCATGTCGGAGACCTGAATGCCGATCATGAGCCCGAGCGTGAACAGCGAGTTCATCAAGGGCCGGCCCCATTCGGTCTCCTGCTCGCAGAAATGCCGGTCGATATGGAGCGGCTGCGGATTGAGGGTCATATTGGAGAACAACATGTTGTCCATCTGGGTGACGGTGCGCGTATAGCGATGCTCGACGAGCTCGCCGGGGATAAAATCCTCGAAATAAAGCCCGCCGCGCTTATGCCTTTTGGCCGTTTCAGTCGCCATTTTCGCCTCCTGCACGCCTGTTAAGGCGACGTTTACCATAATCGTTAATGATCGCTAAAGCTCGTGAAGCCGGTGGGAGCCGGCAGGGGAGCATAAAAGCCATGCTGGTCGATCCCAGCAATCCGACCGCCGGCATGACGGTGACCGGCGCTATTCGCCAGGCGGCGCAAGCCACCGGGACGAGTTTCCAATACCTGTTGGCGACGGCCCAGGTCGAATCGGGGCTCAATCCGCGAGCAGGTGCCACGACCTCCTCGGCGCGCGGGCTGTTTCAATTCATCGACCAGACTTGGCTTGCCACCATCAAGCAATCCGGCGCGGCGCTGGGCTATGGCCAATACGCCGCGGCCATCACCAAGACCGCGTCCGGCCACTACGAGGTGCGCGATCCGGCGATGCGCGGCGAAATTCTCAAGCTGCGCAATAACCCGACCGCGAATGCGATCATGGCGGGGGCGTTCACGAAGGCCAATGCGGCGGTGCTATCGGCGCGGCTGGGCCGCTCGCCCAGCGAAGGCGAACTTTACATCGCCCATTTCCTCGGCGCCGGCGGCGCGGCGCGGCTGATCTCGTCCGCCGCCGCCAATCCTAACGCCAGTGCCGCGAGCTATTTTCCGATTGCCGCGCACGCCAATACGTCGATCTTCTACGACCGCTCGACCGGCGCGCCGCGCACGCTTGCACAAGTGCGCAACATTCTCACCGCGCGTTACGATGTGGCGGCGCGCTCGCGGCCGGACGTGAATACGGTTGCGCAAGCCGCAATTGCGCCCAGCGCCGCGTCCGCCACGCCTGCTCCGAGCGCCGTCGCCTCTGGTCCCGTGGCCTCGAACAGCCCCATAACCCATTTCGTGCGCACCGTTCCCATCTTTCCTGCCCAAACAGCCGCAGCCACGGGTGCACCGGTTCCGACGAGTACTGCCGCTCCGGTTCCGACGAATGTTGCGGCTGCCGTTCCCGATACCGCCGGCTTGACCCGCGCCTTTGCGGACGCCAACCCGGCACGCGCGGCGCCGGAAAACGAGATTTTCCACGGCCTATTTCAAGATCCCGGCCGCACCGGCCCGGTCGCGGAAGTCGTGAGCCAGCTGTGGGGCGTAGCCAATACGCCGGCGGGCGCGAACGGCCCGTCCGCGCCGTCTGCCGCCACGATGCTCGACCTTTTCAAAGATAACGCGCGCGGCACTTAACCCATGGACCACCCGAGCTGGACCACCCGAGCCCGCTATGCCGCGGAAATTGCGACGAATTATGGTGAACGATTTGTTAAGAGCGTGGCTCTAGGATCGCATTATTCGCCAATCCACGTGGCGTGAGCGAGCCATGATTGTCCGCGATTTTCTGCAATGGGTACGCACCGCGCCGGCGAGCGAGCGGGCCGAGGCGACCAGCGCGCTCGCCCGGGCTTACCTTTATTCCGATTTGACGTCTGACGACCTCGCCGCTGCGGAAGGGGCGATGTTGATGTTGCTCGACGATCCGTCGCCGCTGGTGCGCCGCGCGCTGGCCGACGCGCTTGCGGCCAGTCCCAGCGCGCCGCCGGCCATTATCGTCGCGCTCGCCGCCGACCAGCCGCAGATTGCGGCGCCGGTTTTCGCGCTGTCGCCGTTGTTCGTCGATGCCGACTTGGTCGATGCGGTCGCAGCCGGCGGCCCCGCCGTGCAAGCGGCGATCGCCAGCCGGGCCGCGCTGCCATGCTCCGTTGCCGCGGCAATCGCCGAAGTGGGGACCGCGGAGGCCTGCCTCCTGCTCCTGGAAAATGCCGCCGCCGACATTGCGCCGCTCTCGATCGATCGCATCGTCGAGCGGTTCGGTCATCTCGCCGCGATCCGCGAGTCGCTGCTTATGCGTGACGACGTACCCGCCGCGATGCGGCAGACGCTCGTCATCAAATTGTCCGAGACGCTTGCCGGTTTTGTCGCCGGCCGGGCCTGGCTCGACTTCGATCATGCCCAGCGCATTGCCCGGGAAGCCTGCGAGCGGGCGACCGTCACGATCGCCGCGGCGACGCCGGAGAGCGAACTTCGGCCGCTCATCCGCCATTTGTGCGCAAGCGGACAACTCACCGCCGGCCTCATTCTGCGCGCGCTTTTATCCGGCAATATCGCATTGTTCGAGGCGGCTCTGGCGGAATTGACCGATATGCCGGTCGCCCGGGTTTCCGGGCTGGTTCACGACCGCGGCGGCGTTGGGATGCGGGCGGTGTTCGAGAAGGCACGTTTGCCGCCATCGACCTTTCCTGCGTTCAAGGAAGCGATCGAAGCCCTGCGCGAGGGCTTGCTGCACGAGCCGGGCGTCGCCACTCGCCTCAAGCGCCGCATGATCGAACGCGTTCTCACCCGGTGCGAGGATGCCGAGCCGGGCGAGCTTGCGCCGCTGCTCACGCTGTTGCGCCGCTTCGCCACCGAGGCCGCGCGCGAAGAGGCGCGCATGTTCTGCGATGAGCTTGTCGCCGAGGATTTTGCCGCAGGCCGATCGGTGGCGGCGTAAGTTGCGGTAGAGCATGATCCGAAAAGTGGAAGCCGGTTTTCGGATAAGATCATGCTCCAAGAGGTTACGTCCCGGCGGCGCCGGGAACGAGCGACGGCGAGAAAATGCTTTCGAGATAATCCGGTCGGAAGCTGTTTTCCCGCTTGAGGAACTCGTCGGTGACTTCGCGCAGACGTAGCGTGAGCGCGCCGGCCACGCTGGCGAGATCGGGCCGGGCGTATTCACGGGTGATCGCGCGCACGGCATCGACGTGCTGATCGACGAGCGAGATCGGTATGCGGCCGATCTCAGGGGTGTGTTCGAGGAGCCGACACAGGCTTTCGGCGGTGCCGGCCGCTGCCGGATAGCCGAACGTCGCGGCCTCGCCTTTAATGTCGTGGGCGGCGCGAAACAGCGCCTCGTGGGTCTGTTCGGTAAAGCCCTGTTGCTTGACGTCCCGCCGCGCCGCTTCGAGGCGCTCACATTCGGAGTGCATCCATGCGGAAAATTCCGAAGAAAGCCCGACCAGCGCCGCCTCGGCCCGCGCGATGGGATCGTCGCCGTCCGTGGCGGGCGCTACGGCTTTGCGCAGTTCGTGCGGCGGCGTGATCACTTCGTGATCGGCGTAAGTCGCGATCGACGGAGTATCGTCCTTGCGGTTGGCCATTGCGCGTGATGCTCCTGACGGTCAGACCAAGACTTTGGCTTTATCGAGCAACGGCTGTTGGCGCGTGACTTCCGCCTTGCCGCCTTTACGCCGTTCCGGCCCGACGTAATTCGGATTGACATTGCGCCGCCGGTCCGGCCCGAAATAGGTTTTGCTCTTGATGAACGGCCGCGGATTGGCGACCACGTTGAGAATACGCTCGTAGAGCGCCTTGGCCGAAATCGGCTTGGCCAGGAATTCGGTGACGCCGGCATCGCGCGCATTCATGATGCGCTTCTTCTCGGAATGCCCGGTGAGCATGATGATCGGCACATAGGGATTGGCATTGGCGCCGGGCTGGCGGATCATCTGCGCCAATTCCAGACCGTCGAAGATTGGCATCACCCAGTCGGTGAGGATGATATCCGGCATGTAATGGGTGAAAGCTTCGAGGCCGGCGGCGCCGTCTTCGGCTTCGTAGACCTCACGCGTGCCGAAGCCATGCAGCAGCGTGCGCAGAATGCGTCGCATATGCGCATTGTCGTCAATGACCAGAAAACGCAGCCGATTGAAATCGATGCGAACCATACGACCCCCGCGCGGCCGACGCGATGTCGTCAGCCTCGCACGGTCAATCGTAAAGAATCGTCGTTAACGCTCGGTTAAGCATTCGGCGAACGTCAGTAGCCGAATTGCTCGCCGAGGATGCGCTCGTCGAGGCTGTGGCCGGGATCGAACAGCATATGCATTGAGGTGGCGTGATCCATGCTGATCTCGACCGAGCGGACGGAGCGCACCTCGTCGTGATCGGCGACGGCGGCAACCGGGCGCTTGCCGGCTTCGAGCACCTCGACCGTGACCCGCGCGCGGTCGGGCAATAGCGCGCCGCGCCAGCGCCGCGGCCGGAACGGACTGATCGGAGTGAGCGCCAAGAGCGGCGCGCCGATCGGAATGATCGGCCCCTGCGCCGAAAGATTGTAGGCGGTCGATCCGGCCGGCGTCGCCAACAGGATGCCGTCGGCGACGAGCTCGGCAAGGCGTTCCTTGCCATCGACCGACACGCGAAGCCGCGCCGCCTGATAGGTCTGGCGGAAGAGCGATACTTCGTTGATGGCGCGGTGACGGTGCACGCGGCCGGCGGCATCGCGCGCGCGCATCAATAGCGGATGGATGACGGTGACATGGGCGGCCGCAAGCCGCTCGCTCAGGCCCTGTTCGGAGTACTCGTTCATCAGGAAACCGACCGTGCCGCGATGCATGCCGTAGATCGGCTTGCCGGAGTTCATGAACCGTTGCAGGGTCGCCAACATGAGGCCGTCGCCGCCGAGCGCAACGATGACGTCGGCGATTTCCGGCCGAGCGTCGCCATAGCGCCGGATCAGCCGGCGGCGCGCCCGCTGCGCTTCGGCCACGTCGCTGGCGACGAAGGCGATGTGCTTGAACTTGGTTGCAGGGCGGCGTTTCGGCATAACACTCAGGCTTTGCGAGCAGGCGTGCGGCGCCAGGGCAACGAATAGGGGACAAACGAGATGAATACAAATCAGCGCGTAGTGTTCGTCTATACGACCTATCCATCCGTTGTCGAGGCGGAGCGCGCCGGCCGCTCGCTGGTCGAACGCCGGCTCTGTGCCTGTGTCAATATCCTGCCCGGCATGGTCTCGCTCTATTGGTGGCAAGGCTCGATCGAGCGCGGCGACGAAGCGGTGATGATCATTAAGACACGCGCCAGCCTCGCCGAGGCCGTGCGCGCCGCGGTCAAGGAAATGCACTCCTATACGACGCCCGCCGTGCTGGTGCTGCCGATCGAAACGGTCGATCCGGACTATCACGCCTGGATGATGGCGGCGACCGAGAAAGCCTAGAGAGGCCCGCGTGCGCCGTCCGTTCTCCGCGGAGAACGGCGGATTTGCCGGCCCAGCATTACAAGAAGTTCACGTAGATGAACGATTTCTGCTGATGCGCTTCACCACGCGTTCAGTCCGCTAAGTTTAAACATGTGTTTGAAAACGGCGCGATGTCGAAATCGCCGCCGCGGAACAAAAAGGAGAACACCATGTTGAGGAAATTCGCCGCCGCGCTCGTCGCCACCACTTTGATCGCCGGGCCGGCTTTCGCGCAATCGCCTGGAAATTCGGGCATGTCAGCCACGAGCCAGGTCCCTCAAGCCACCCAAGCCGCGCCTTCCACCACGGCCGCCAAGCCGGCCGCGAACACGTCTGCCAAAACAGCGAAGACGGTCAAGCATTCGGCAAAGCATCGCCGCAAGCATGCTGCGCGGCGCATGAAGAAACGCGCCGCGATGCATCAGGCGCGTCACGTCAGCTCCGCAAAGACGCATCACGCCGGCATCGCGAAAAGTGCGACACGGTCGTAATTGAGCGAGATTGCCTGCGATCCGGAATATGCACCCTATAATGGTGCGAACCGAGGCCCGGGTCGTACGCACCGGCTTGCGGCTGTCCGGCGGCTAACGCCGTCCCGTCCGCAAGCCGGACTTAAAGCATGATCGCAATCGGCTTTCCGATGGGATCACAGCAAAGTCGTCCCGCGTGCGACAACAACGAACAATTGCGCTCGGGATCAGGGAGGCCGGCTCACAAGCCGGCCTTCGATCTGCCGGCCTTCGATCTTCTGTGCCCCCGAGATTAGTTCCCGGTACCGGTTGCTTCCGTCGTCACGGAAACGCCGATCTTGATGCAGGCATCCGTACCTGGAACTCGGGCAAAGCCGGCGCCAAAGCTGTTGCAAGCGTCGCTGCGTCCACCGGCGTGTGATTTTGCCGATAGGCGCGGGGGCGGCGTTATCTTGGGTTTCGGGTCTGTGGGCGACTGCGCCGCGGCACCCACTATGCCGATCGCGGCCGCCATCGCTAAAATCGCGAGGGCGGTGGCGGCGCGACGCCTCACAGCGTCTCGGCGAAAAAGTCGCGCATCAGCATGTAGGATTTGCGGCAGAGCTTATCGTCATAACGCTGCGCGGCGGCATTCGCCGTCGGATCGCAGAACGAATGCACCGCGCCGCCGAACATCATCACCTGCCAATCGACTTTGGCCTTGGTCAATTCGTCCTCGAATGCGTCCATCATCGGTTTTGGCGTCACCGGATCGGCCGAGCCGTGGATCGCCAGCACGCGGCCTTTGATGTTGCAGGGCGTGCCGGCGACAACGGGATTGGGGTTGGTGACGTGGAACACGACGAGCGCCTTGAAATTCGCGCCGGCGCGCGCCTGCTCCAGTGCGTAGCCGCCGCCGGCGCAATAGCCGATCGCCGCGACTTTTGCGGCGTCGACGAGGCCGAGCTTTTGCGCCTGGGCCAGCAAAGTGTCGTAGGCCTTGCCGCCGCAGGCCACCGTGAACGGCAAATTTTTGTGCACGGCAAGCATGCCGGCGCGCAGATCGTCGACCGTTTTCGGCTTGGTGCCGTAACCGGCGCCGAACATGTCGGCCATCAGCACGACGTAATCCTTGCCGGCAACGGCGCGTGCCTGGCCGATCGTCTCGGCACAGATTCCTTTCCAGTCCGGCTGCATGAATACGACCGGCCGCTTTGCCGCAACGCTGTCGTCATAGACGATCATGCCCTCGAATTGCCGGCCGTCGACCTGATACGGCACCTTCTGCTCGGCCATCGCGCGCTCCGTCGTGCTGTCGATGCCAGGATACCAATCGAAATTGCGGCACAATAGGCCCCCGTTGCGGGGATTCATGGCGGGAGCGCCGGAGCAGGCCTGCTGCGCGGTCGTTGCCGAAGTCCGCGATCGCATGTAGGACCATGGTCCGGAACGGAGAAATCAGCACCCGATGTCAAAACAAGACATGCGCGCCGAGACCGAACGTCTCGTGAAAGAGGCCATGGAGCGAAAAGCCCTCACTATTAAGCGGGGCGACACCCGTATCGAGGCGAAATGCGGCAAATGCGGCGCGCCGAACCGCGTCTCGGTGCCTCCAGGGCAGGTTCGGGCCTCTTATACCTGCAAGGAATGTGGCGCCGAGCAGAGGACCCTGTAACCAAGAAGTGTGACGAGAAAGATGGTGCCGGGTGAGAGAATTGAACTCCCGACCAACGGTTTACAAAACCGCTGCTCTACCGCTGAGCTAACCCGGCATGATGGCGCGTTCTAAGACTTTACGACGAAAATTGCCACTGCTTGCTGGCGCAAGTCCGCAGATTTACAATTGCGGCCATGATGACACGATCCGGCGCGGCTGCGATTGCGTGGACTTTCAGTCTCGGCCTGATGGCGCCGCTCCTCGCCTCGGTCCATAGCCCGGCGCATGCTCAATCGGCCGCTTTGGCGCTGTGTGACCGCATCGCGGCCGATCCCAGCGATCCGGACAAGCCGGCGGACCTGAAAGGCGCCGACAGCATAGTCGCCTCCGATGTTGCGACGGCGATCAAATATTGCAAAGTCGCAGCGGGTACTTCACGACGCGCGCTGTACGAACTCGGCCGTGCCTATGCCGCCAATCGGCAATTGCCGGACGCGATCGGCGCATATCGCAAGGCAGCCGATAAAGGCAGCTCCTCGGCGATGGTCGAGCTCGGTATGCTGCTTGCGAACGGAACGGGCGTCGCCAAGGACGAAGTCCAGGCGCGCTCGCTGTTCCAGCGCGCCGCCGAAGCCGGCAACCCGCGCGGCGCCACCAATCTCGCGGCGCTGTCCGGCGTCGGCGGCACGGCGTCGGATCCCATCGAGGCGAGAGCCTTACTTGAGAAAGCGGCGGCGACGAATTCCGCTGAAGCGGAATTTCAGCTCGGCTTGATGCTGGCGAACGGCACCGGCGGTCCGAAAGACGATGTCGCCGCGCGGGCACTGTTTGCCAAGGCGGCCGCGCAAAATCATGCCGCCGCATTGGAGTGGCTCGGCTCATTCGAAGAGGCCGGGCGAGGCGGCCCGAAGGATAAAGACGCGGCGAAAGCCGATTATGAGCGAGCGGTGGCGCTCGGCGACGATAATGCCAAGGCCGGCCTGGAGCGCTTGAAATGCCCGCTCATGCTCTCCGATAAGCGCGGCAATGTCCTGACCCACCTTTGCTTTTAGCGGTCAAGCGAGAAGGCATACTGCGCCCGCGCGAAACCGCGCCCTATATTAGGCCTGCCAAAGAAGGTTGCGCACCATGAGTTCATCTCGCCAACTGCACCTCGGCGCCTTCATGCGGCCGGCGAGTATTCATACCGGCGCTTGGCGTTATCCCGGCGCCTGGCCGGACATGAATTTCAATTTTGCGCACATCAAGGAATCGATTCAAAAACTGGAACGCGCGAAGTTCGACGCGTTTTTCATGGCCGACCACATGGCCGTGCTCAATATGCCGATGGACGCGCTCAAGCGCAGCCACACCGCGACCTCGTTCGAGCCGTTCACGTTGCTGTCGGCGCTGTCGCAGGTGACCGAGCGCATCGGGCTTGTCGCCACCGGCTCCACCACGTTCGACGCGCCATACCATATTGCGCGGCGCTTTGCCTCGCTCGATCATCTGAGCGGCGGCCGCGCCGGCTGGAACATCGTTACCACCTCCAATCCCGACGCGGCGCTCAATTTCGGGCTGGACGAGCACATGGAGCACGCCGAGCGCTACCGCCGCGCGCGCGAGTTCTACGAGGTGGTGACCGGGCTGTGGGACAGCTGGGCTGACGATGCCTTCGTCCGCGATGTCGAGGACGGCATTTTTTTCGATCCGGCGAAAATGCACGTGCTCGATCACAAGGGCAAATATTTGTCGGTGCGCGGCCCGCTCAATATCGCGCGGCCGGTCCAGGGCTGGCCGGTGATCGTGCAGGCCGGCGCGTCGGAGTCCGGGCGCCAGCTGGCGGCGGAGACCGCGGAGGCGGTGTTCACCGCGCAGAGCGATCTTGCCGTCGGCCGGAAATTCTATGCCGACGTCAAGGGCCGCATGGAAAAGCTCGGCCGTTCGCGCGAGCATATGAAAATCCTGCCGGCGTGCTTTGTCGTTGTCGGCGACACGGTGGAAGAGGCGCAGGCGAAACGGGCGAAGCTCGACAGCCTGGTTGATTACGCCAATGCCATCGCGTCGCTGTCGATCGCGCTGGGCCACGACGCCGCCAAATTCGATCCGGATGCTCCGCTGCCGGACAATATTCCGGAGAGCAACGCGTCGAAGAGCGGACGAGAGCGCGCCATCGCTCTCGCCAAGCGCGAGAACCTGACGGTGCGGCAACTGGCACAGCGGCTCGGCGGCTATTCCGGCCTTGCCATGGTCGGCACGCCGCAATCGGTTGCCGACGAAATGGAGGAATGGCTCGAGACCGAAGGGTCGGACGGCTTTACCGTGATGTTTCCCTATCTGCCCGGCGGCCTCGACGATTTTGTCGAGCGCGTGGTGCCGGAATTGCAGCAGCGCGGCCTGTTCCGGCGCGACTACGAAGGCACGACGCTGCGCGAGCATCTCGGCCTGCCGCGGCCGAAGAACCGCTTTTTTCAGAATTGAAAATTTCACTCCGGTTCGCCGTTCGGCTTGCGCTCACGCATGCTTTCGGCGTGTTCGGCGAGGCGGCGCCAAGCCGCCGCCATGCTCAATAGCGTGTCTTTCTCGGCAGGATGTTGCGACTGTCGGGCGAGGCGAATGCACTCTGCCGCGTAATGCCGATATTGCTCAGCCCGCCCCATTCGGCGCTCCGCAATTACCGAAAACGAACGAGCCAATCCCGGTTTGGTTCCATTAAGCGCATGAATTTGAACGGGAACTTGCCCAAGTTCCATCGGTTGCCAATTTGGAACAGTAGGAACAATTGCCATGCGGAAATTAAAATGGAAAACCAAAGCAACGGCCAAAAATTTCGCGACTACGCCGCCGAATGCCGCCGGCTGGCGCAACGCGCCTCCGAAAAGGATCGCAAGGTGCTGATGGAAATCGCCGAGGCGTGGATCGTTTGCGCCGAAGAAGCCGAACGGAAAGCGAAATCGGGAGACAACAACGAATAGTCTCGCACCGGATCGACCGGCGGCCGAATAGAACGGCCAACCCGGTCGATTTGCGGGCGATTCCAACACGCCATAGAGTAGGGGCTCGGCCACCGCGGTGGTCGGAGGAAACGCCATGGCGGAGCTGGATTTGCGCGCGCGCCCGCACCATCGGGCCGACCCGATCGAGACGGCGAGTACAGACGAGTTGCGCGCGCTGCAGCTTGAGCGCCTCAAGGCGACGATCGCGCACGCCGATCGGCATGTCCCGCACTACCGCGGAAAATTCGAAAGTGCCGGCATAAAACCGGGCGACGTGAAAAGCCTCGACGATCTCACGAAACTTCCCTTCACCACCAAGGACGATCTAAGGCAAAACTATCCGTTCGGCATGTTCGCAGTGCCGATGAGCGAGATCGTGCGCATCCACGCTTCGAGCGGCACCACCGGCAAGCCGACCGTCGTCGGCTATACGCGCGGCGACATCGCCATGTGGGCGATGCTGATGGCGCGCTCGATCCGCGCCGCCGGCGGCAAGTCCGGCGACAAGATGCACATTGCCTATGGCTACGGCCTGTTCACCGGAGGGCTTGGCTTTCATTACGGTGCCGAATATCTCGGCTGCACCGTGATTCCGGTGAGCGGCGGGTTTACCGAACGTCAGGTTCAGCTCATCGTCGATTTCGAGCCGGATATCATCGCGGTCACGCCGTCTTATCTGCTCGCCATTGCCGACGAGTTCGACCGCCGGGGTATCGATGCGCGCAAATCGTCGCTGCGCATCGCGCTCCTTGGCGCGGAGCCGTGGACCGAAGGCATGCGCGCCGAGATCGAGCGGCGCATGGGTCTCGACGCCGTCAACGTTTATGGCATGTCGGAAGTGATCGGTCCCGGCGTCGGCCAGGAATACGCCGACACCAAGGACGGGCTGACCATCTGGGAGGATCATTTTTTTCCCGAGATCATCGACCCCGACACCGGCAAAGCGCTGCCGGACGGCGAGGAAGGCGAATTGGTCTTCACCTCGCTGACCAAGGAGGCAATGCCCGTTATTCGCTATCGCACGCGCGACCTGACGCGGCTTTTGCCCGGCAACGAGCGCGCCATGCGCCGCATCGAACGCATCAAAGGCCGCAGCGACGACATGCTGATCATCCGCGGCGTGAACGTGTTTCCGAGCCAAATCGAGGCGGCGCTCGCCGGCGAGCGATTGTTCGCGCCGCACTACATCCTGGAAGTCACGCGCCCCGACCGGCTGGACGAGCTGGAAGTGATCGTTGAAACGCGCGACGCGTTGCCGCCGGATGCGATGGCGGTACTGGCGGACCGCGGCATGCATCTGATCAAGGCGCATGTCGGCGTGACCACTACGGTGCGCACGGTCGCTCCGGGCACCATCGAGCGGTCGCAAGGCAAAGCCAAGCGCGTCATCGACAAGCGGCCGCGGAATTGAGTCATGACAATCGCCGCGGAGATATCGTCGACGACTGTCTTTCACCGCGCCGGCCTGCCACAAGAGGAGGTTGCGGCCTGGCTTGCCTGCGACGGCACCGTCGCCGGGGACTTTCGGCGTGACGCGGAGAGTCTATCGCGGCAATGGCGGATCGGCGCCGCGTTGCATGCACGCCTGCCGGGGAAATCTGCGCGCTCGCAGGCGCAGGCGGCCGCCGCGGCGGCGATCATGGCGCGCGACCGCGCTGCGCGTGAAAATTTCCTTTCCGCGCACGTCGAGGCGCTCTATCGCCGCCTGACCGACGATTATGCGAAATTCGTGCGCGTCGAGCATTTGGTCCGCGATGCCGCTGTGCTCGTGCCGGGCCTGGCGCCGGACGAGAGCGAGCTTTCGCGCGAAAACGGCTTGCAACAGCGCGACAAGGAAGGCGCCGAAATCGACCAGGGCCTGTTGCTTTCCCACGTTCTCGCGCATCCCGTGGCCGGGATGCATTTGTGTCACGCCATGTTGCTGCCGCGGCCGGAGGCGCTCGAACAGAGCCGGCGCTTCGCCGAACTTGGCAAGCTCGCGCTCGACGGCGCGACGCTGGAACGCCACGGCCAGGCGACGCTCGTCACCATGCGCAATTCGCGCTTTCTCAATGCCGAGGATGAGACCACGCTCGATGGCCTCGAAATCGCAATCGACGTCGCTACGCTCGATCCGCAGAGCGATATCGCCGTGCTGCGCGGCGATACGGTGGAGCATTCCAAATATCGCGGTCGCCGCCTGTTCTCCGCCGGCATCAACCTGACGCATCTCTACCACGGTAAGATTTCCTACGTCTGGTACATCAAGCGCGACTTGGGACTCGTCAATAAACTGTTCCGCGGCGTCGCGCGGACCGACACGAGCCCCGACGAGCTTGCCGGCGGCACGATCGAGAAACCTTGGATCGGCGTCGTCGAAGGATTTGCCATCGGCGGCGGCTGCCAGCTCTTGCTCGCGCTCGATTATGTGCTGGCGGCAAGCGACGCCTATATGACGCTGCCGGCGCGCAAGGAAGGCATCATTCCCGGCGCGGCTAATTTACGGCTATGGCGCTTCACCGGCGACCGCATCGCGCGCCAGGCGATCCTCTATGGCCGCCGGCTCGACTGCGACACGCCTGAAGGGCGGCTCATTTGCGACCGGATCGCGCCGGCTGTCTCGATCGATGCCGCCTTGGCGGAAGTTATCGACGGCTTTACCAGTTCCGGCATCGTCAGCGCCGCCGGCAATCGCCGCGCCATTCGCGTCGGTCAGGAGCCGCTCGATACGTTTCGCCGCTACATGGCGGTCTATGCCCGCGAGCAGGCATCATGCCATTTCAGCCCGGCGTTGATCGCCAATCTCGAACGGAATTGGAACGCGCAGACCAGGGTGCTCTAACGCGCGGCGGCAAAATTCATTTGCTCGAAGCGGTCCCTCTGTGCGTCGTTAAGCTTGGTCTCGAAATGCGCCAGCGCGACCTGAATGGACAGCACCGAGCGCCATGTCGCATCGAGCCGTGCCTCGATGGCGTCCAGCCGCGCGACCGCAGTCGGCGGCACCGTCGTCGGACAATGCGCGTCGAGATCGTCGACGGCCTTGCCGAACGCCTCTTTGACATCGGCCATGGCCGGCCGTTGCGCGTCGTTGGGCTGAACCGATCGATCGATTTGCTCGATCGTCCAGTCGATTGCCGTCGGCGAGCCCCCGCAGGACGGAGCGATCGCGGCGGACTGATCCCGAGCATCGGCGTCGGCCTGGGTGGCTGTGACGGCCGCGAATTTTGCTTTCTGGTCGTCGGTGAGCGATTGCTCGAAATCCTGCAGCGGCTGGCGAACGATATCGATCGCCATGGTCAGTTCCTCGATCTGCGATTCCATCAGCTGCAGGCGGGCAATGGGCTCGGCCGGAATGTCGGTCGGGCAGGCTTTTGCCAGGAAACCGCCCGCGGCACCGAGGGTGCCGCCGAGTTTCTGCAGCAGCCGCGTCTGATCCGGGGTCGGCACCACTTCGGCGCGGATGCGCGCCACGATGGCATTGGCATCGACCGGCGGCTGACATAGCCGACGGTCCTCGCTCGCCGGCATCTTCGCAAATGCGGTCGTGAAAATCCGTTCGTAGTCGAACGGCCAGGGCGACGCATAATCGGGAAAGAACACGTTCTGAAAGACCGCGGGCAGCGCGAGGCTCGGATAAAGCAGCGCCGACGTTATGGTTGGCGCCGATTGCGCATGCGCGATTTCGGGCCGGCTCGCCCGCATATAGAGGCCATGATGGTGCGATCGAAAGTGCCCAAAATGAAACGGCAGGCCGATATGAAACGGCCCGAGGCGCAGACCGAAAGCCGCAGCGGGCGGCGCACAACAAATAACCGCCGCACAGGCTGCAACCGCGATAAAAGGGCCGACCTTTCGCATGATCAGGCACCCGAATTGTTGAAGAAAACTCCCGAAAAAATGTCGTCGTCGGATGCGATAACGCCCCGACTAAGACGTTTAACGCGCAACAGGGCCGAGCGGTTCCATGCGTTCATGGATCGCCATCGGCTCGCCTTGCCGCTTATTGCCGAGGCGAAGGAACGGCACCAGCACGAAGGCAAAAGCGGTGAACGCCGCGGAGATCAGGATCAGCGGCGGTAACGACTTGTGGAAAGCGTGGGTGTAGAGAAACGATCCGAAATTGTCGGCCAGCGTGGTAGCGAGATTGATGATCGACATCAGAACGGCGAAGGAAAACCCTTCCGCGCGCCGCGGGCAATAGTCGGCGGCGAGCGTCAGCGTCGCTACGGTCGCGACCATGGCGGCGAATCCGGCGCAGAAGCTGATGACCGCGGCGGCCGGCTCGTTCCAGAACAGCAGGAATGCCAATGTCGCCACCGTGCCGATGGCGATGCTCAGGTTGAGCAGGTTCTTTAAGGTCAGGCTGCCGAAAAACTTCCGGTAGACCAGCGCGCCGGCGACCCAGCCGCCCGATCCGATCGATCCCAATATGCCGATATAGCCTTGCGAGAATTTCAGATCGTCGGTCATGTGATAGTAGAGCGGCGTACTCATGCCGGGGCTGAAATAATAAAGAAAGATAAATGCGGCGACGATCCAAAGGTGCCGTCTTTGGAATGCGGCGGTGAAGCCGCGGAAGGTGTCTTTCATGCCCTGCAGATTGACCCGGGTCCTTTTTTCGGGGATCAGAAATGCAGCCCCGCCAATGACGGCGATAGGAGTGCAGGCGACGATCGCGGCGGCGACGTGGAGCGCCGCAGTCGGAGACAGTCGCTGTACCAGTTGGCCGCCGACGATAGCTGCCGTCATGGCGGCAATGTTGTACCAAAGCCATTGCTGGTTGACGAACTTGCCGCTCTCGCTCAGCCGCTGCCCGTTCTCCACCAGCACGGCGCCGCACAGCGTGCTCGATATGGCCATCGCATAGGCCGTGAGCATGAGCGCGAATGCGATTTCGGTCGGCGCGACAAGCTTGGTGACCCAAAAATATCCGGCGATCGCGGCCACATTGGCGACGATCAGATAGCTTTTGCGCCGATAGCCGAACAGCGGCAAGAAGTCCGAGACCATGCCGTAGAGCGGCTTGATGATCCACGGCAGGTTGAAAACGGTGAAAAAGGCCGTGACTTCGACCGGCGTCCAGTTGTGCACTTCTTTCAGATAAAAGGTCAGCGGCTGCGAGATCAGGCCGACGACCTGGCCAAGTCCCTCGACGACATAGACGAGACCAAAAAAGACGAGCAGTTGGCTTATATCGGCCTTGCTCTCCGGAAGCTCGGCGGCCGGTACTGCAACTGGCTGCTCATCCATTGGATCGGTGCCCGCGGGATCGCTACGCGGGCCATCTATTATCTCGCGGAAGGAGTCGCGTCGATGGCGGCAGAGTCATCGATACCCAGTTTTTGCACGATCGTCCCGACGATTTCGCGGGGATGCGGAACGATGGAGACGACGATGGGCCGTTCGTCCGGCTGGGGCGGCTCGAGCGCCTTGAACTGGCTGTCGAGCAGTTCCGGCGGCATGAAATGATCGGCGCGGGCGGCCACCCGCTGCGCGATGAGGTCGCGGTCGCCTTGCAGAAAGACGAGCCTGACGTCGCGCCGGTCACCCACCAGGATGTCGCGATAGGCGCGCTTGAGCGCCGAGCAGGCAACGATGCCGTGACGGCCTGACGCCCGAGTGGCGTCGATCCAGTCGGCAATGGCTTGCAGCCACGGCCGGCGGTCGGCGTCGTCGAGCGGCTCGCCGTGGTGCATTTTCTCGATATTGGATTTGGGATGAAACCAATCGCCGTCCTCGTAGATCCAGCGCAGGCGATGCGCCAGCATGGCGGCGATCGTGCTCTTGCCGGAGCCGGAAACACCCATCACAACCAGCACGGCCACGTTATCGGATAGCATCTTCGCTTCCCTCCCTAGCGTTCCGGCGCCGCGGCGCGGACCACGAGCCAGACAAGGTCGCCGTCGGCATAAGCGCGATGGGCCGGGAGATCTTCGCCGGCAAGGACGCGGCTCAGGACGGCGCGCTTATCGGCGCTGTCGATGAGAAACAGCATTTCGCGCGTCGAAGCGAGCGCCGGAAACGTCAAGGTGACGCGCGGCACGAACGGCTCCATGCCGGCCTTGGCGATGCCGAGCGCCCAGCGTTGTGTCTCGTTCAGCGCCGGCGAGTTCGGAAACAGCGAGGCGGTGTGGCCGTCGCCGCCGAGTCCCATCAGCACTATGTCGAACATCGGCCGCGCCGGGTCGAGCCGCTCGGCGCCGTAAAACGCTTTAAGATCGTCTTCGTAGAGCCGCGCCGCGCCTTCGGGATAGTTGGCATCCGTCGCCATCGGATGGATGTTCTGCCGCGGCGCGCCTACGCGGTCGAGAACCAAGCGTCGCGCCGCGCCCATATTGCTGAGCGGATCGGTCTCCGCAACGAAGCGGTCATCGCCGATGAACCAGTGCACGCGATCCCAAGGCACTTGGCTGCGCCAGGGCTGTTCGGCCAGCAAGCGGTAAAGACCTTGCGGACTCGAACCGCCGGTCAAGCACACCGCGGCGCGGTCCTTCCCCGTCACGCGGTCGATGAGGCGGCGTGCCGCGGCTTCCGCCAATGCCGGAGCATCTTCGACGACAACGATTTGCGCTTGCGACTTGGCAGCCATGGCACGCCTTACGCGATCGGCCGCCAGCGGCGGCCGTCGCGGGCAAGAAGGTCGTCGGCTTCCTTCGAGCCATCGCTGCCGGCGCGATAGGTTGGGAGATCTTTTGTTGGCGCATTACGCCAGGTGTCGATGAACGGCTGAACCGCGCGCCAGCCTGCCTCGATGCCGTCGGCGCGGGGAAACAGGATGGCGTCGCCGATCATGCAGTCGTAGATCAGCGTTTCGTAGCCGGTCGACGGCGCAATGTCGAAATAATCCTTGTATTTGAATGTCATGCCGACGCCGCCGATGGCGATCGACGGGCCCGGAATTTTGGCGTTGAATTCGAGGCCGATGCATTCGTTCGGCTGAATTCCGATCACCAGGAAGTTTTCCGCCAGGCGATCGACCGGCGTGTCGCGGAACATGGCGACCGGCGCCTGTTTGAATTTTATCGCCACCTCGGTCTGTTTGGCGCGCAGCGCCTTGCCGGTGCGCAAATAGAACGGCACCTGCGCCCAGCGCCAATTGTCGATCATGAGCTTGAGCGCGACGTAGGTTTCGGTCGTGCTGTCGGGTTTGACGTCCGGCGTCTTGCGATAAGCCTGGACCGCACGGTTTTCGACATAGCCGTCGCCATATTGCGCGCGCACGGAATTGCGCAGCGCTTCGTCGCGGCTTTGCAACGAAATGGCGTCGAGAACCTGCGCCTTTTCGGCGCGCACCGCGTCCGCGGCAAAGCGCGACGGCGGCTCCATGGCGATCAGCGACAACAACTGGAACAGATGGTTGGGGACCATATCGCGCAGCGCGCCGGTGGCATCGTAATAGCTGCCGCGGCGGCCGACGGTGAGCGATTCCGCCACCGTGATCTGCACGTGCTCGATATGGTGCCGGTTCCAGATCGGCTCGAACAGCCCGTTGGCAAACCGCAGCACCATGATGTTTTGCACGGTCTCTTTGCCGAGATAATGGTCGATGCGATAGATCTGATCCTCTTTGAGGATGCCGAGCAGCTTTTGATTGAGCGCACGCGCGGAGGCGAGATCGGTGCCGAACGGCTTCTCGATGACCACGCGCCGCCATGCGCCGTTGTCTTGGCGCGCCAGGCCGGATTCGCCGAGATGGGTTCCGATCGGCGCAAAGCCGGCGGGCGGCGTCGCCAGATAGAACAGCCGGTTGCCCCGCGTGCCGCGCTCTGGCTCGATGCGCGCCAGCTCCCGGCCGATTTTTGCATAGGTTTCGTTGTCATTAGGGTCGCCCTGGACATAGGCGACACAGCCGAGCACCCGTCTGACCGCGCTTTCGTCAACGTCGCGCGTGGCGAATTTCGGCAGGCTGTTGGCGAGATCGGCGGCAAAGGCCTCGCTCGAAGACCCGCTCCTGGCGACCCCGATCAAGGCGAATGCCTCCGGTAACAGCCCTTCGACGGCGAGGTTATAAAGTGCAGGCATGAGCAGCCGGTGCGTGAGGTCGCCCGATGCGCCGAAAATCACGAGACAACTAGGATCGGCCGGCCGTGCCTTGGCGGCAGCGGTCCACGCGGCGTTTCCGGGCGTCATGACGCTTTGGCCTTGCGCTCGGTTGGCGGCAATTTCGGCTCGACGTGAGCGCCAAATCCTTTGCGCATCGCCGAGAGAATCTTTTCCGCAAATGTATGCTCGCGCCGCGAACGGAAACGGGCGTAGAGGGCGGCGGAAAGTACATCGGCGGGAACCGCTTCTTCGATCGCGGCCATGACGGTCCAGCGGCCTTCGCCGGAATCCTCGACCACGCCCTCGAAGCCGGCAAGTGTGGCATCGGCCGCCAGCGCGCTTGCCGTCAGATCGAGCAGCCACGAGCTGATGACGCTGCCGCGGCGCCAGACTTCGGCGATGTCGGTGAGATCGAGATTAAAGCGCGTAGCTTCCGGCAAACTATCGCTATTGGCGTTTTTCAATATATCGAAGCCCTCGGCGAAGGCCTGCATCAAGCCGTATTCAATGCCGTTGTGCACCATCTTGACGAAATGGCCGGCGCCGTTCGGCCCGGCGTGGATGTAACCTTGCTCGGCGCGCGGATCGCGGCCGTCGCGGCCGGAAGTGCGCGGCACATTGCCGAGACCGGGAGCGAGCGCCTTGAAAATCGGATCGAGCCGGTCGACGATCTCCTTGGCGCCGCCGATCATCATGCAATAGCCGCGCTCGAGTCCCCAGATGCCGCCGCTGGTGCCGACGTCGACGTGGTGGAGGCCGCGCTCCTGCAACATTTTGGCGCGGCGGATGTCGTCTTTCCAGAAGGTGTTGCCGCCGTCGAGCACGATGTCGCCCGCTTGCAGCAATGTCGCGAGCTCGGCAATGACGTCTTCGGTGATCTTGCCGGCCGGCAACATCAGCCAAACCGCGCGCGGCGCACGCAACTGCCCGATAAGCTTGTCGAGGCCCGCCGCGCCAATGGCGCCGTCGCGGCTGAGCGCGGCAACCGCCTTGGCATCGTGATCGTAGACGACCGCTTCATGGCCGTTCTGCATCAGGCGTCGCGCGATATTGCCGCCCATCCGCCCGAGACCGATCACCCCGATCTGCATGTGATGCGCTCCATTCACGCCATCGTCCGTTGCGCTACGGCATCCAGCGCCGCGAGCCCTGAATCCAGATCGCCCTTGAGATGGATGCGCAGCGCACGCCGGCCGCGTTCGACAAGAACGTCGAAATCGCCGCGCGCTTGCGCGGTCTTCACGACGCCGAAACTGGCGCGGTGGCCCGGAATGGCCAAATCCTCGGCATCGTCCGAGGTGATCTGGAGAAATACTCCGCTGTCGGGCCCGCCTTTATAGGCTTGGCCGGTCGAATGCAGAAAGCGCGGACCGAATTCGAGGCAAGTCGCGACATGACGGCGGTCGCGCAATTCAAGCCGCCACCGCTGCAAACGCGCCGCATTCGCTTCGTCATGGGCGAGATAGGCCAGGATTGCCATGTAGTCGCCGGCGCCGATGCGGGCGAAATGCGCCTTGAGCCAGGTATCGACGCCGCCGTCGGCTCCGGCCTTGCGTAGCGCTTCGGCATTTTTTTGGTCGGTGAAGAGCGCAATCGATCGGTCGGAACAGACCGGCGTCTCCGGCGGCAGCTCTCCCGAGTTTTCGAAGGCCTCGGTCAACTCGCGCGTCTTGACCTTGCTCGCTTCGACGTCGGGCTGATCGAACGGATTGATGCCGATCACCGCCCCGGCGACGGCGGTGGCGATCTCGAAACGAAAGAATTCCTGGCCGCTATGATCGAGCGAATTCTGCACGATACGGATAACGGGATGCCCGGCTTTCTCCAGCGCCTTGAGTTTGGTCTCATGGGCGTCGTCGGTTTTGCCTTTGAGCGCCAGATCGATAAAGCAGCGATCGTCGCCGTAGACTTCCGGCCTGCCCAGCGGCTCGCCATTGACGGGGATGAGGCCCTTGCCGTGTTTTCCGGTCGACTCCGCGAGAAGCTGCTCGGCCCAAGCGCCAAAACCGGCCAGCGCGGGGGAGGCGAGGATCGTAATCTTGTCGCGGCCGCGCGATGCCGCGGCGCCGAGCGCGATGCCGAGCGCAACGCCCGGATTCTCCGACGGCGGCACGTCCGGCCCGCACGAGCGCATCATCGTGCGCGTCGATCGCATCAGCGCCGCCACGTCGATGCCGGCGATGGCCGCCGGCACGAGCCCGAATGGCGAGAGCACCGAGTAGCGCCCGCCGATGCTCGGCACGCCATGGAAGACGTGACGGAATTTTTGCTCTGTCGCCCGTTGCTGGAGCGACGATCCGGGATCCGTAATCGCAATAAAGTGCGTTCCGGCTTTGTCGGCGCCAATCTTGTCGACGACACTTTTGAAAAAATAATCCTTGAGAACGGTAGGTTCGGTGGTGCTGCCGGACTTGCTGGAGACGATAAACAAGGTCTGGCTGAGATCGAGATCGGCTTCGAGCGCCTTGATCTGCGCCGGAACCGTGGAGTCGAGAATGCGCAGGCGCGGCCAGCCGCTGTTATGTCCGAATGTCGCCGCTAGAACTTCGGGGCCGAGACTAGAGCCGCCCATGCCGAGAAGGACGGCATCCTTAAAACCATCGCGTCTGATCTGTTGCGCGAAGCCGGTGTAGCTGGCGATCTCCGCGTCGCTGACGCCGTCCAGCCAGCCCAGCCAGCGATCTTCGTCGGCATTCGTCCACAGCGACTTATCGCGCTGCCACAGCTTTCTGATATTGCCGTGCTTGCGCCATTCTTCGGCGATCTCGTTCGCTTTTTTCTCGAGCTGGGGACCGAGGACGAGTTGTTGCTCGTCGACGTGTTGCTTGAGGATTTCGGTCCGTTTCCTGGCGACGGCCGCGAGGAGCTTATCGGCGGCGTCGGCGAACAGTTTTACGCCGTCTTCGACCAGCTTTTCGGTGACATTGTCGAGCGAAATGCCGGTGCGATCGAGTTCGCCCAGCACGCGTTGAGCATCGGCGACGTTTTCCAGAAGGCTGTCGCGCGGCTTGCCGTGATCGCGGAAGGCGTCGAGCGTGGCGACCGGCATGGTATTGACGGTGTCGGAGCCGATCAGCTCTTCGACGTAGAGCACGTCGCTATAGGCCTGGTTCTTGGTGCCGGTCGATGCCCACAACAGGCGCTGCGGCTTGGCGCCCTTTTCCTTTAGTGCTTGCCAACGCTCGCCGGCGAACAGGCGCAGATAATGCTGATAGGCGAGCTTGGCATTGGCGATGGCGATTTTTCCCTTCAGCGCATCGAGCCGGTTTTTTTCATCGGGATCGTTGGCGCGGGCGATCTTTTCGTCGAGCAATTTATCGATCGCCGTGTCGATGCGGCTGACAAAAAAACTCGCCACGCTTGCGATCCGCGAAACGTCGCCGCCTTTGGCGGCGAGCGCTTCAAGCCCCGTCAGGTAGGCCTCGACGACCTGCTGGTAGACGGCTTGCGCGAACAACAGCGTGATGTTGACATTGATGCCGTCGGCAATGAGGTCGCGTATGGCCGGCAATCCCTCCGGTGTCCCCGGCACTTTGATCATCAAATTCTTGCGGTCGATCTCGTGCCATAGCCGCTTTGCTTCGGCGACGGTCGCTTTGGTATCGAGCGCCAGATAGGGCGAAACCTCGATGCTGACAAAACCATCGGCGCCGCGCGCCGCGTCGAACACCGGACGCAGCACGTCGGTCGCTTTTTGAATGTCTTCGACCGCCAGCCGCTCGAACAGCTCGCCGGCCGGCCGGTCGTGCACCTGCAGCATGCGCGCGATGGCATCGTCGTATTCATTGGAATTGCCGATGGCCTGCTCGAAGATCGAGGGATTCGAGGTGACGCCGCGCAAGCCGTCCTCGTCGACAAGTTTCTTCAGGCCGCCTTTGGCGATGAAGCCGCGCGACAGAAAATCGAGCCATACCGCCTGGCCATGGTCTTGCAGGGCTTTGAGAGCATTCATTACCGGCTAGTCCTCGTGATTTTTGGCGTACGAAATCTTATTCTTGGCAATCTGCTTCTTAGCGGCCTGCATTATCTTATCTGGAACGAAACCAAATTTCTCAACTACGTCGGCGATCGGCCCGGAGGCGCCGAAACTGTGCATTGCGATGATCGTGCCGGTCGGACCGGCATAGCGGTCCCAGCCGATCGCGGCGCCCATTTCGACCGCCACGCGCGCTGTGATCCATGGCGGCAGCACTTCCTCGCGGTACTGCCGGTCCTGCCGTTCGAACAGCTCCCAGCTCGGCATGCTGACGACGCGGGCGGCAATTCGCTCGCGCTCTAGTGCCTCGTATACGCCGATGCATAATTGAACTTCACTGCCGCTGGCGATGAGGATCACCTCGGGCTCGGACTTCCCGGCAGCGGCCATGACATAGGCGCCGCGCGCAACGCCCGCCGCCGGTGCATAGCGATTGCGGTCGAAGACGGGAAGCTTTTGGCGGCTGAGCACGAGGCAGACCGGTTCGTTCTTCAGTGTCAAAATGACCTGATAGGCTTCACGCACTTCGTTGGCGTCGGCCGGCCGCAGCACGATCATGTTCGGGATGGCGCGCAAGGCGACCAGCTGCTCGATAGGCTGATGGGTCGGGCCGTCTTCGCCAAGGCCGATCGAATCGTGGGTGAAGATGTGAAAGACCGGCAGTTCCATCAGCGCCGCAAGGCGGATCGGCGGACGCATGTAGTCGCTGAAGGTGAGAAAGGTCGCTCCGAACGCCCGCAGCTTCGACAGCACGAGTCCGTTGACGATGGCGCCCATGGCGTGTTCGCGAACGCCGAAATGCATGATGCGCCCGTCGGGCACGACGGCATCGAGCGCGGCCGCATTGTCAAACGCCGTCTTGGTCGACGGCGCGAGATCGCCCGCACCGCCAATGAGCCAGGGAACGTGCTTGGCGATCTGGTTGAGCACCTTACCCGAAGCTTCCCGCGTCGCCATGCCCTTGTCATCGGCCGCAAAGATCGGCAGTTCGGCATTCCAGCCGGCCGGCAATTCGCCGGCCAGCATCGTCTCAATTTCCTGCGCGGCCTCCGAATATTCCCTCTGGTAGGCGGTGAATGTTTTCATCCATTCGTCGCGCAGCGCGCGGCCGCGCCGGCCGATGCCGTTGCGGAAGCGCTCATAGACGCCGTCCGGCACCAAGAATTGTGCGTCTTCCGGCCAGCCATAAAAACGCTTGGCCAAACGGGCTTCCTCTTCGCCGAGCGGATCGGAATGCGCCGCCGCGGTATTTTGTTTGTGCGGCGCGCCGTAACCGATGATGCTGTCGACAATGATGATCGTCGGCCGATCGCCGATGTACCGGAACGCCTCTAAAGCTTGCTTCACCGCCGCTGCATCATTGGCGTCGCGCACGCGCAGGACGTTCCAGCGATAGCCTTTGAAGCGGCTTTCGACGTCTTCGCTGAAAGCGAGGTCGGTGTGGCCCTCGATGGTCACCGTATTGCTGTCATAGATCCAGCACAGATTGGCAAGCCGGAGATGGCCGGCGAGCGAGGCCGCCTCGCTCGCCACGCCCTCCATGAGATCGCCGTCGCTGCAGATCGTATAAACGTCGAAGTCGAATAGCGTGAAGTCTTTTCGATTGTAACGGGCGCCGAGCCAGCGCGAGGCGATCGCCATGCCGACGCTGTTGCCGCAACCTTGGCCGAGCGGCCCGGTCGTGGTCTCGACGCCGGTGGTGCGGCCGTATTCCGGATGGCCGGGCGTTGCGCTGTCGATCTGGCGGAAATTCCTGATGTCATCGAGACTCACGGCAGGTATGTCGGTGATGCGAGGGCCGTCGAGGCGACGCACGCCCGCGAGATGGATCAGCGCGTAGAGCAGCATCGAGGCGTGGCCGGCGGACAGCACGAAGCGATCCCGGTTCGCCCATAACGGATCGCCGGGGTCGTAGCGGAGAAATTCCTGCCACAGCGTGTAGGCAACGGGCGCCAATCCCATCGGCGTGCCGGCATGCCCGGACTGCGCCTTTTGCACCGCGTCGATCGTCAGCGTCCGGATGGTGTCGATGCAGAGCCGATTCATGTCGCGTGCAGGCTCGGCCGCGGGGAGGGGGCGCGAATGCGTCGAAGCTTGCGGTGTCATAATCGAGCGCTCAGGCGCGCGTGGATGCGAATGCCCCATCGGGAAACGGTCGAAGCCGCGGGCCGTTCCATTGTGGCGGTGCGACAATTGGCCGACAGAGCGTTGCGGACCGATTACGATTTTGCCGAGCCCCAGGCGCAGTGTGAGCCGCGTTGCCGGACGCGGCCTCTGTTACGGCTACGCCAAATTGCCGACGGCAAGCACAACATATGCGAGGATGGCAACCCAAGCGCCGTACGTGGTGACGTACGGGACTGGTGTGAGAACACTGACCACGGCGATAACGCCGATCACGAGCGAAGCAATAAACCAGCCCCGCAACGGCGCATGAAGCTTCACGATCGCCTTCCTCCGCGTGCAGTACTGCGTCGAGACGATGGCTCGCACCCTATCGCGCTCACGCGACAAAACTGCGGGCCGACCGGAAGGTTCGACGGCGGGCGGCAGCGCCGCCTATTGTAGCGTCGCCCTCGTTGCGCGTGCCGGAAGACCCCACAAGGCAGGCTAATATGCCTGAGATCGTCGTGTCTGTCCGCCAGAGGTCTTACGCCGAAAGTCGTGGGCGCTAGCTTATGATTTGCTGCACCGATCGGGAAAACGAGGAATTACATTACAATTGCGGATGCGGGCTCGCTCTCGTGCTGCCGCCGGCGGATCACGCGCAATATGATCGCGAAGCAGGATTGCTTTTGCTGCACTGCGCAATGGCCGCGCCGGTCTGCAGTCCGCCATTTGCTCCTGACCTCGACTTATCTAAAGTCGTATAGGGGCTGGTCGCTGCAGAATGTACATTTCAATTGCAGGCCAGCGAAAAATAGCAGGGGAGGACGACCATGGTTGCACATGTTCCGGCGAACTTCCGACGCGTGATCACCGCCGCGGCGGGGGGAAACGTCATCGAGTGGTATGACTTCTACATTTTTGGAAGCTTAGCCGCGGTCTTGGCGGCCAAGTTCTTCGAAAAGACTCATCCCGTGGCGGCGCTGCTCAGCACGATCGCGCTGTTTACAGCCGGATTCCTGATCCGGCCATTGGGGGCGTTCCTGTTCGGCTGGATGGGCGACCGCGTCGGCCGCAAAACGACGTTCCTCATTACGCTCAGCGGCATGGCTCTCGGCACCGGGGCGATCGGGTTAGTCCCGACCTTCCAGCAGATCGGCGTGGCCGCTGCGTTCATCCTGTTCGGTTTGCGGATCATCCAGGGGCTTTGTCTGGGCGGCCAATACGGCGGCGCCATCACTTACGTTGCCGAACACGTGTCGGACGAACGCCGCGGTTACTATACCGGCTGGCTGCAGACCTCACCCACGCTGGGGATCGTGCTGTCGCTCGTCGTCATCATCGCATCACGCACCTATTTCGGCAACGACGCCTTCAACGACTGGGCCTGGCGCGTCCCGTTCCTGTTCTCCTTCCTGCTGATGCTCATCGCCTATTACATCCGGACCCACTTTCAAGAGTCGCCGATCTTCGAGGAGATCAAGGCCAAAGGCGGCATGACCAAGAATCCATGGAAGGAGGCGTTCCTCAGCGCCAATATCAAGTTCGTGCTGATCGCGACCATCGTGGTGTTGGGCGAGGGCGTGGTCTGGTACAGCGGCCAGTTCTGGGCGTTGTACTTCATCGGAACGGTTTCCAAGCTCGACCCGCTGAGCACGGCCTATATCGTGGGCGCCGGGCTGATCATCGGGACTCCGACGCTTATCCTGTTTGGCTGGCTATCCGACCATATCGGCCGCAAACCGGTCATATTGGCGGGCTTCCTGCTCGCAGCGGTCACGTACTATCCGCTGTATTCGTGGCTCGGGGCGGCCACGCAGCCGGGCGCGGTCAACTATCCGGTTGCCATTATCATCGTGGCCATACTGGTCGCCTATGTCGGGATGGTCTACGGGCCGATCGGGGCGTTCCTGGCTGAATATTTCCCCGCCAGGATCCGCTACACGTCGGTGTCGGTCCCGTATCACATCGGCAACGGCTGGGGCGGCGGATTGGTGCCGTTCATCACCACGGCGGCTTACGCGGCGACGGGCAGCCTCGGCTATGCGCTGATCTACCCGATTGCCGTTCCTGCCGTATGCTTCGTGCTAGCTCTCTTCCTGATGCCGGAGACTCGACAGATGAAGATCTGGGAGCCGCAGGCGGCAAGAGCCTGATTAGCAAACTGGCAAGACAAACCGGGTGCGGGGCCGAACGGCCCCGCATTTTTTCGTCGTATCGGTTTCGCACGCGCCGACCCGGCGACCGCGAAAGTCGTGGATAAGACAGGGGGCACAGCCTCTACGCGGCCTGTCGGGTAGCGCGGCGGTTCGGCCGAGTAGTGCACAGTTAATGTTACTGAATAATTCAGCAGATAGAGCAGTGCGTTTTAAACGAATTTCTCCTGCGCTTTACCTAGAGTGCCCGGCAATACGCGTTTGCCAGGATCGCTCATGCGTCATGTTCCAGCGGTTTTGCTGTTTGCGGTCGCGGCCTCGCCCGCGTTCGCCCAACGCGCGCCGGAAATCGTCATTCCCGGCAAGCCGGGCGTGCCTGTGTATATCGACGGCATCGACGCTTCGTGGGGCGTGGTCGAGGGCGACTTTGGGCTCGATCGGCCCGGCATGGTGACGCCAACCGTTGTCTACCGGCCGCTTACAGTCGCGTTACCATCGCGCGTTCCGACTTACCATCCCGAAACCGGCAAGCGTCCCGGTTATGGCCGCTTAGAGATCGTGCCGCCACGGGACCGCCCGCCACCGCCGCCGGCGCCGACCTACTATCGCAACTGGTCGAGCGGCTCCGCGCCGGGACCAGTCACCGATTATCCACCCTACGCGCCGCCGACGGTGGTCGTTTCACCGGACTCCGGACGGCGCCATTCATCGAAGTCGAGCGGTTCGGATGCGGATCACAAGTAGCGAGTCAATTAGTAGCCAGTAAGGAGTGTCATGTCTTTGCATCGGGTTGTCGTCGTGGCTGTCGCCACGTTGTTAAGTCTCGGCATGACGTCGATGGCGTCGGCCGGTTGCTGCGGGTGGGGCTATTCCACTCCGAGCGCCTATGCTGCGGTGGCGCCGGTCGGCTACGGCGGTTACGGCGGTTGTGGCGGCTGCGGTGCGCCGATGGCGCCCGCGGTCTATGCGGTGCCGGCTCCCATTGCCGTCGCTCCGGTGGTGCCCACCGGGTTCGGCGGCCCGTGCTGCGCTTGGAACGGCTGTGGAAATTGCGGCTGGTCGGACTGGAGCGGCGGGCAGGGTTGGGGCGGCTGCGGCAACTGCGGCGGCTGGCAAGGTGGCTGCGGCAACTGCGGCGGCTGCGGCAACTGCGGCGGCTGCGGTGGCTGCGGACAGACCGTCGCCTATGCGGCGCCGTCGCTCTATGTGGTCAATCAGGGTCCGGTCTATTCGGGCCCGGGCATCATGACGCCGTACCAAACCTATTCACCGGAAACGGCTTATGCGGCCGCCACGGACTACCCCTACGTTCCGGGCTCCGGTTACGGCTATGGCTACGGCGCGGTGCCGCCCTATCCACCGTACTACGCGCATCCCTACTACCGTCCGCGCTTTGCCTACCGCACGCCGATGATGATGCATCCCTATATGCATCCGCGCTATTACGGCCCGGGGCCGCGCTACTATCGTGGCGCTCCGCATTGGCGGCACTATCCGTGACGCGATTGAGCGTCGCCTAGAGCTAAAGATTCCGGAGGCCCGCTGATGTGCGGGCCTTCGTCGTTTACGCCGTCGCGCGCGCGGCAATGTAGAGCGCCAGCGCCGCGGCGTTCGACACGTTGAGGCTTTTGATGGCGCCGGGAAGATCGAGCCGCGCCAGCCGATCGCAGGTCGCTCCCGTCAATTGCCGCAATCCCTTGCCCTCGGCGCCGAGCACCAGAGCGAGCGGCGCGCGCAGTTCGGCCGCGGCGAGATCGTCAGGCGCGCTCGAATCCAACCCGACGACGAGAAAGCCGCGGTCCTTCAAGGCCGCTAACGCCCGCGCCAGATTCTGCACAATGACGATCGGCACCAGTTCGAGCGCGCCGGAGGCGGATTTCGCCAGCACGCCCGTCGCCTCCGGGCTGTGGCGCGCGGTGGTGACGATGGCGGCGACCGCGAACGCCGCCGCGGTGCGCAAAATCGCGCCCACATTATGCGGGTCGGTAATCTGATCGAGTACCAGCACGATGCCGGTCGCCGGCAAATCCTCGATGGCGGGCGAGGGCAGGGGATCGGCCTCGGCGAGCAATCCTTGGTGCACGGCGTCCGGCGTGAGCTGCGCCGCAAGCGTGTCGGGCCGCACCATCTCCGGCGGCAATGGCGGCGTGATGCCTTCGTCCGCCAGGCGCCGCACCGCGTTCTCGGTCGCCAACAACCGGCGGAACTGCCGCGCCGGATTGGCGAGCGCCGCGGTCACCGTATGCCAGCCGTAGAGGATGACGGTGTCGCTTGGCTCGCGACGCCGCGCCTGTTGCTGTTTGCGCCAGTGCTGCTTCGGCATGTCCGGGTTCTGTCACGCGGTCAGGACCTTGGCAATTCAAGCCTTTTCGGTTGACTAGCCGACGCGGTCCAACCATATAGCGCCGGCGCCTGTTGCGCCCGCAATCTTGCCGCGGGGGCAGCATTTTTGGGGGAGAGTGTCCCGAGTGGCAAAGGGGGCGGACTGTAAATCCGCTGGCTTACGCCTTCGTAGGTTCGAGTCCTACCTCTCCCACCAGTCTTCGCGCGCTAACGCCCGCTACGACTTGGCAAGCCATCAAAGTCGCGCGAAGACTGCCACGCCGTAGCGAAGCGAAGGCGGGCTCAATGAAGTATGTGTACATCCTTGAGAGTGTTGCCGATGCGGGACGTCACTACACCGGAATTACCGATGATTTGAAAGCGCGATTGATCAAGCACAACGCCGGTGAGGTGCGGCATACTACGAAGTTCAAGCCTTGGCGCCTCAATACTTATGTTGCCTTCTCCGATGAAAAGCGGGCGTTTGCGTTCGAGAAATATCTGAAGAGCTCATCCGGTAGAGCCTTTGCTAAGAAGAGGTTATAGTTTCGCCGCGCTAACGCTCGCCACGACTTGGCAAGCAACGCCCGTTTTGCCTCATTTGGTTACCCGCCGCGAATCCGCACGGTGAACGAATCGTCGCAAAATTGGCTGCAATTTTAGCGGCAATACGCGGCCACAGAGTGGCGAATAAACCTTATTTTTAGCGTGTTATTTAAACTGATCTTAGACCCTTATCGGTAGGTTGGCGCGATACGGCGGGAGACAGGGCCCGTCGACGAAAACAAAATTTGACTGGCCAAACAGAGTTGGGAAAGGCGTCACAATGAAAGCCGTCGCTAAGACGGTCGAGCCCGCCGATCGTGAGGCGCGCTTCGACCATATCCGGCCGCATTATCTCGAGGCGCTGACCTTGGTCGAGCGCCTGCATCGGCGTCTGCTCGACGTCATCAAGGACGAGTTCGACCGCCGCGGCCGCGCCGACATCAATTCGGTGCAGGCGCTGCTGCTGTACAATATCGGCGACAAGGAGCTGACCGCGGGCGAGCTGCGCACGCGCGGCTATTATCTCGGCTCCAACGTCTCCTACAATCTCAAGAAGCTGGTCGAGATGGGCTTCCTCGACCACCAGCGCTCGCGGGTCGACCGCCGCTCGGTGCGCATCAAGCTCACCGACAAAGGCTGTGAAGTGCGCGACACCGTCGAGGCGCTCTATCAGAAGCACGTGCGCACGGTGGAGCAGGTCGGCGGCATCAATGCCGACGAGTTCAGCGTGCTCAACAAGGCGCTGCACCGGCTCGAGCGCTTCTGGACCGATCAGATTCTCTACCGGCTGTAATAGGAAACAGCCGTCCGGCGCATGATCTTCTCCGAAGTCGGGCAACCGCCCCGGATCGAGCCCGGGGCGGGCTTTTTCGGGATCGTGCTCTGACGCCATTCGCCGGAGTTCTCCGTTGTACTGGCGTGCCTGAGCCCCGGCGTGAATGCCGGGGTCTTTTTTTCAGCCCTGCGCTTGTGCTACTGCGCTCTGCGGGGCGGCTTCGTTGGCCGAATTCAGCCGCAATGCTCTTGCAGACACGCGCTCCATGAGCGAACCGGACGACCGCAACGACGCTTGGTGGGACCGGCGCGCCTTTCTGCGGCGTTTTGCCGGCGCGGCAACGCTCGCCGCCGGGGGTGTCATGGCCGGGCGGGCCGTCGCCGAGCCGCTCGACGAGCTTCTCGGCGATACCGACCGCGGCGCGTTCGGCCAAACCTTCGACCAGGCTTCCCGCACCATCCACATGCCGAAGGCGACCGCGCCGACGCTGTCGCCGGCAACGGCGCAATTCACCGAGACCGCGATCAAGACCTACGACGACATCGTCGCGCGCGGCGGTTGGCCGGACGTGCCCAAGGTCGACGAATTGCGGCTCGGCAACCGTCACCCGAGCGTGGTCGATCTACGCGCGCGGCTGGCGGTTTCCGGCGACCTCGATCCCAACGCGGTCGGCAACGATATCTACGATTCCTACGTCGAGGAGGCGGTACGGCGGTTTCAGGCGCGCCATGGGCTGACCGTCGACGGTATTCTGCGCGAGGCGACGCTCGATGAAATGAATGTGCCGGCGGCGACCCGGCGCGACCAGCTCAAAGTCAATATCGAGCGGCTCAAGACGCTGACGACCAATCTCGGCCCGCGTTACGTGGTGTGCAATATTCCGGCCGCCCGCATCGAGGCGATCGAGCACGATTTTGCCGTGGCGCGCTATCGCGCGGTGGTCGGCAAGCCGGACCGGCCGTCGCCCGACATCAACTCAAAGATCGTCGAGGTCAATTTCAATCCGTACTGGACCGTGCCGGTCTCGATCGTGCGCAAGGATTTGATCCCGCTGATGCAGGCGCAGCCGGATTATCTGGCCAAGAACCACATCCGCATCTTCGATATGCGGCACAACGAGCTGCAGCCGTCGCAGATCAATTGGTATTCGAACGACGCGGTCAACTACATGTTCAAGCAGGATCCCGGCAGTTTTAATTCGCTGGGCTCGCTGCGCATCAATTTCCCCAGCGCTTACGGCGTCTATATGCATGACACGCCGCTGAAAAACCTGTTCGGCGACGATTTCCGCTTTCATTCCTCGGGCTGCGTGCGCGTGCAAAACGTGCGTGAGCTGGTTTATTGGCTGCTCGACGAAACCAAGGGCTGGCCGCCGGCCGAGATCGACCGCACCATCGCGTCCGGCGACCAGAAAAATGCCCGGCTCGCCAAACCCGTGCCGTTGCACTGGGTTTATGTCACCGCCTGGTCGGCGTCCGACGGCGTCGTGCAATTCCGCGAAGACATTTACGGCCGCGACGGCGTCGGCGCGCCGGCTATTCCGGCGACGGTGAAACTGTAGTCGATCCAATTCGCTGATTTTTAACTTCAGTTCACCGGCTGGAGTCCAATCCGGCCGGCCATTTTTTGTTGTCGTGGGAATGGGTTGCGTACAACCCATCGGTGTGGCAGTGATACAATCAAAGGTTTGGGATGGACTAAAGTACGCCACAACAGGGGGGAATCATGGCAAAGTTAAAACCACCGGGAGAGGACTTCTGGATAGGCCTGTTAGCCGTATTCAGAAGGTTCACTCCTAGGGTTCTAATGCTTGTCGCATTCTATGCACTCACTATGTGGGCATTGCGAGATGGTAACGTCAGCACTGTCGGAGCGGGGTTCCTGCTAATCCTCGCATATGCGCTAGGAACCATAGGCGAGACTATATTTGGATACGTTGCGTGGCGGAACAGGAGGCGGTCGGAAGGAATTGTGCAAAATGCCTTCCTTGAATATGCGGACCACCAGCTTGAGGAGCAAAGTAAGAACGGCACGGCGCTGGCGCCATCTGACGAGGAAACCTTCGATGATGAACGGCCACCCACGAAGCGAAAGGTTTAACAATGTCACAATTAGATAGCTGCTTGAGCAACATTAGTCTTTTTGGTCGACCGCTCGATGGCGCATTAGGACTGGCAATCGCGGCGCTTTTTGCTGTCATCATAGAGAGGTTGATTAGTTCATACAGGCGCCGAAAACTCGAGGACTATAATCGTCTGCGAATCCTTGAGCAGGCCTTGCTGGATCAAAGAGCGGATCTAGAGACGATTCTGAGTCGTGGCTCAGTGACACCAGGAATGAGAAGTTTCATCCTGCGGCTCTCCCAGACTGTTAGAAGCCGTGAGACGTCTCTCAAGTTTGCGGCTTGGATGGATCGGGGTGAACCGAAGCCTAAGTTTTTACCATGTGAGAAAAGGTTGATTGTTGATTGGCAGGAAATCAGAAAAAGGGATCGTTACGCCGCCGATCTGATATTGGCATACGTCAATCGAGCATCACTAATCATGTTGTTGTTGTGGAATGAGACTCTGCGAAGCCTGGGTTGGCTGGGCTTAGACATGACCTCTGAAGGACCCGAAGCTCAGTTGCACCGTGCGGCCCTAATGGGCACCGCGTCGGCACTGGTCGCCGAGCGCTCCCAATCAACAAAGGAACCGGCCGTAGCTTAAATGTAAGCCCTAATAATAATTCTAGCCTTGAACTTCGGCGCGCGGCTTAATAACCCGCGCAGTAGCGGTTCTGTCACGTTATGAGCTTTGGCTATCGACTTGCAGGTAGCAACAATGCAGCTTATTCCCCCGGATCGAGAAATTGAACTCAAAGAAGCTTTTTTCAGTGGTGCAAATCACGGGTTTTTCGTCGAAGTGGGGGCGGGTGATCCGCATCAAGAGTCCCAGAGCTTCCACCTCGAGAGACTTGGATGGACTGGAGTTCTGATTGAGCCCCTTGATGAATTTGTCGAGAAACTGCGGCTGCACCGGAGCGGCCAGGTTTTTAACGTTGCGTGCTCGTCGCCCGAGAATGCTGGAAAGTCTATGCCTCTTTTCGTAGCTGGCGTACTCTCCTCTCTCGAACGAGATAAGATGGCTGCCGGAGCAAAAATACTGTCGGTGAGGAACGTTGCAACTAAAACGCTTGATCAGATCTTGATCGAAGCGAAGGTGCCGTCGGGAATTGATTTTTTGTCAGTCGACGTTGAAGGGCACGAACTAAGTGTTCTCAGAGGCTTTGACTTTCAAAGATGGAGACCGCGACTTATATTTGTCGAAGATCACGTTGCAAATCATGAGAAAATTAAATTTATGAATGGAGTAGGCTACCGTTTAATCCGACACACGCATTACAATGGCTGGTATATTCCGTGCGAAGCGAGGGCGGATATTACGTGGGCAGATAGGTGGCGTCTGCTCCGCAAGTACGTTCTGGGTCTTCCGATTCGCAAGTTTCGTGATGCCTCCCGGAGGCGGAGGAGGCTGCGTGCCGCGAGTTAGTTCGAGCCTTACAATCGCCCATGATCGGCAGAGGCGGCCGACCGTTTCTCTGCCGCTCAGGTTCGGCTATGCCGCCGCAAAGGTCGCGGAGCAGGTCTAAGAATTTCGCCTTCTCATTGACCTGCGCGGCGTTGTACGCGCGCCAATCTTGCGGATAGGTCTTTGCGGACAGTCTCGCGCAGGGTAAGCGTCTCAGTGACCGTTGTAGAGCCATCCGAATTGCGTTCGCGCTGTACGACGTATTCGACCGCGAAGATGTGCTTGCACTTGAAGCCGCCTTCCTCGTGATCAGGGCAGGTGCAATGAGACTCGCGCGGGTCTAGCCAAACGGTGTAACGGCGTTCGGCGGTTTGGCTTGGGACAGACCACACCCTGCCTTTCCGCAGGATTTTGGCTGTCGCCGCGATTTCCAAGCCCTTTTGCTGGCGATTATCCCCACGCACATCCAACATGACCGTTCCTCCCTTATCTGGGAGTATCATATCATAAATGGGAGGCTAGCAAAGAGAAAAATATCGTATATGATAGATATTGTTCAAATGCGGGAGAGTGATTATGGCGGCAAAAGCCCCTTCTTGGGAGGAACGGGCAAAGCGGTTCCTAAAGGCAGAATTGGCGCGGGCTGATGTCGGATACCGGGAATTGGCCGAACGGCTGAAAAAACACGGAATGAAAGAGACTGAGGCCAGCATCGCGAATAAGATCAGCCGGGGGACGTTTTCAGCGACGTTTTTTCTAGCCTCACTCATCGCGATAAAATCCGATGTGGTTAGGCTGGAAGATATTTGACTATCGGAACGGCGATAGGTGGCTGTTGAATTGGATAAGCAAAGAATTTCTTGGAGCGCTGGTGGTTGCGCTCGCTGTTGCCGTTGTTGCTCTTTCATGGGGAGGCCCACCCGGACCATATCAAGGGGGTGAAAATCCCCAAAGCAATCAAAGCGCCCCCAATCAGGAGCCAATTTTTCAAATACAGTGTGATCCCAACTGTGCCGCTAAAAATACCAACAAAATAGGAAAATCCCGCTCGTTTGTGGGGATCATCAATAAGATCGTTGATGATCCCGTGACCAGCGGAATATTGATCGCTAACTTTTTGCTCGTTTTTGCCGTCCTGCGCCAAATAAGAGAGGCGAGAGAATCGAATGAAGCGCGCTTGCGCGCTTACGTTGTTACAATGGTCGGCAGTCAATTCCGACAGGGGGCGGCTAAGGGACTGCGTTTTGAATTTCGACCCGGAATGTTGAATACCGGACAAACACCAGCTTACGAAGTGAGAACAATTGCACGAATCAGATTCATGAGTCTGACCGAAGCTGCCGCTTTTGACTTCACCGTGGCCGATCCTGCAGGTACCATTAGCGCCGTCACACTCGGTCCCCGGCAGGATAGATTTGTACAAGCTATTCTGGACCGGCGGCTGTCCAAGGCCGAATTGCGGGAATTTCAACGGCTGCAAAAAAGTCTCTTTGTCTATGGCACCACCTGGTATCGAGACGCCTTCGGAAAGCCCCGCTACACGAATTTCTGCTTTGCCGTAAGCTGGTGGAATAAGAAAGGACCGCCACTCTGGATCACCGTATTTCGCCATAGCGACAGCAATTAAACCGACCGCCAACGCTGCGCCGATCCCCCCGCGGGAGGCTTTTTGGGCAGAAAACTCACTTGCCCAAGAACTGGCAAATCTGCCGGGGTTCTTGGGCAAAGCCCGACCAATCCCTAAATCTAGCGGCGTTATCCGCACAAATATCCCAAGCCCTTGCGGGGGCGCTGGTATGATGCCCCCAGGCGGTGTATCCAGCGGGGCGGGTATCGAGCCAAGGCGAGAGGCAAATGTCGGTCACTCAAAAAGCAAAAACAACGGACGAGGGCTTCTTTTCCGCCACGCTTGCCGAGGCCGACCCCGAAATCGCCGAGGCGGTGCGGCTCGAGCTCGGCCGCCAGCGCGACGAAATCGAGCTGATCGCCTCGGAAAATATCGTCAGCCGCGCCGTGCTCGAAGCGCAAGGCTCGGTGCTCACCAACAAATATGCCGAGGGTCTGCCGGGCAAGCGCTATTATGGCGGCTGCCAATTCGTCGATATCACCGAGCGGCTCGCGATCGAGCGCGTGACGCGGCTGTTCGGCTGTTCCTTCGCCAATGTGCAGCCGCATTCCGGCGCGTCGGCCAATGCCGAAGTGTTCATGGCGCTGATGCAGCCGGGCGACACCTTTATGGGGCTCAATCTCGCCGCCGGCGGCCATCTCACCCACGGCTCGCCGGTCAACCTGTCCGGGCGCTGGTTCAAGGTGGTGCCCTATGGCGTGCGCCGCGACGACCACCTCATCGATATGGCGGAGGTCGAGAAACTCGCCAAAGAGCATCGCCCGAAAGTGATCATCGCCGGCGGCTCGGCCTATCCGCGCATCATCGATTTCCGCCGCTTCCGCGAGATCGCCGACGAAGTTGGCGCTTACCTCATGGTCGACATGGCGCATTTCGCCGGCCTCGTCGCCGGCGGCGTGCATCCGAGCCCGTTGCCGCATGCGCACGTGGTGACGACGACCACGCACAAGACGCTGCGCGGGCCGCGCGGCGGCGCCATCCTGACCAATGACGAGGAGCTGGCGAAGAAGCTCAATTCCGCGGTGTTCCCCGGCATGCAGGGCGGCCCGCTGATGCATGTCATCGCCGCCAAGGCGGTGGCCTTCGGCGAGGCGCTGCGCCCGTCGTTTCGGCTTTACGCGAAGAACGTGGTCGAAAACGCCAAGGCGCTTGCCGAAACGCTGAAAAACCGCGGCCTCGATATCGTCTCCGGCGGCACCGATACCCACCTCATGCTGGTCGATCTGCGCAAGAAGCGCTTGACCGGCAAGGTGGCGGAAGCAGCGCTGGGCCGCGCCCACATCACCTGCAACAAGAACGGCATTCCGTTCGATCCGGAAAAACCCACGATCACGTCGGGCGTGCGGCTCGGCACTCCGGCGGGGACCACGCGCGGCTTCGGCATCGCCGAGTTCCGGCAGATCGGCGACCTGATCGCCGAAGTGCTCGACGCCCTGGCGCACAGGAACGTCGATGAGGACGCGCAGGCTGAAGCGAGCGTGCGCGAGAAAGTCAAGCGATTGGTCGACCGGTTCCCGATTTACGAGGGGTAGCGCATGATCCGGAAAAGTGGGAACCGGTTTTCCGAAAGGATCATGCGCAAAAGGATGGAAAGCAATCCGATCCCATCAGATCGGACGGGGATCTAGGGGCGAGACATGCGGTGTCCGAGCTGTGGAAGCCTCGATACCCAGGTCAAGGATTCGCGGCCGACGGAGGATTCCTCCGTCATCCGCCGCCGCCGCGTCTGCCTGACCTGCAACTTCCGCTTCACCACCTTCGAGCGCGTTCAGTTGCGCGAATTGGTCGTGATCAAGCGCAACGGGCGGCGCGTGCCGTTCGACCGTGACAAGCTGTTGCGCTCGGTCGAGATTGCCTGCCGCAAGCGGCCGGTCGAGCCGGAGCGCATCGACCAGATGGTGTCGAAAATCGTGCGCGAGCTGGAAAGCCTCGGCGAAAGCGAGGTGTCCTCCGAAACCATCGGCGAAACCGTGATGGCGCATTTGCGCGACCTCGACGACGTCGCCTATGTGCGGTTTGCCTCGGTGTATCGCAATTTCCGCGAAGCCAAGGATTTCGAGGCCGCGCTTGCCGAATTGTCGGGGGACGAGGCCGCGGAGTGAGCGCGCAAGCTGGCGCGGCGACGGATGCTGTGACCCAAGATCAGTCTTTAGATCGCCGTTTCATGGCGCTGGCTTTGAGTCTGGGGCGCCGCGGACTTGGCCGCACCTGGCCCAATCCGGCGGTCGGCGCGGTCATCGTCAAGGACGGCGTGATTGTCGGCCGCGGCTGGACGCAAGCGGGCGGCCGGCCGCATGCCGAGATCGAGGCGCTGCGCCGCGCCGGCGCGGCGGCGTCCACGGCGACGTTATACGTCACGCTCGAGCCGTGCTCGCATCACGGTAAATCGCCGCCCTGCGCCGACGCGGTCATCGCCGCCGGCATTTCGCGCGTGGTGTCGGCGCTTGAAGATCCAAACCCGGAAGTGGCAGGGGCGGGCCACGCCAGGCTGCGCGCGGCGGGAATTGCCGTCGACGTCGGCATTGGCGCGGCAGAAGCGCGGCACGACCACGCCGGCCACATTCTTCGTTTTACCGCCGGCCGTCCGCATGTTCTGCTCAAACTCGCGATTGCCGCCGACGGCAAAGCCGGCGCGGCCGGCCGCCGGCCGGTTGCGATTACCGGTGAGGCGGTTCGCGACCGCGTGCATCTGCTGCGTGCGCAGAGCGACGCCATCATGATCGGCATCGGCACGGCGCTTGCCGACGATCCGCTGCTGACCTGCCGTTTGCCCGGCATGGCCAAAAATTCGCCGGTCCGCGTCGTGGCCGACAGCATGCTGCGCCTGCCGCCCAAATCGCGGCTGGTGCAGAGCGCGCACGATACTCCCGTCTGGGCGCTGGCCGGCATGCGCGCGCCGCAACACGCCGAATTGAATCTGCTGGCAAGCGGGGTCGAGGTGTTGCGGTCGCCTGACAGCGCCGATCCTCTCGATCTGGTGGACGCTTTGGAGCTCCTCGCCGCGAAGGGCGTCACCCGGCTCATGGTCGAAGGCGGCCCGACGCTGGCCGGGGCCTTTCTTGCCGCCGATCTCGTCGATGAGGCTATTCTGTTTCATTCCGCCAAAGTGGTCGGCCCTGACGGGATCGATGCGCTTGATGGAGGCGCTATGACGGCGCTGCGGCAACGGCTAAACCGCATCGGCACCGAACCGGTGGGACCGGACCGGCAAGAGAGCCAAGAGAGCTATGAGCGAAAGTGATCCATGTTCACCGGTATTATCAGTGACTTAGGCGAAGTTATTGATGTTCAAGATAAGGCCGAAGGTCTGCGCCGGGTTACCATGGCCTGCGGTTACGATCCGGATTCGATCGCTGTCGGGGCCTCGATTGCCTGCTCTGGCGTTTGCCTGACTGTTGTCGAACGCGGCAGGGCCGGAAACCGGTGTTCGTTCGCGGCCGATACGGCGGCGGAGACGCTGCGGATGACTACAGCCGCAGGCTGGCGGCGCGGCACCAGGCTCAATCTCGAGCGGGCGCTTCGCCTCGGTGACGAGTTGGGCGGTCACATGGTCTCGGGCCATGTCGACGGCATTGCCGAACTCGTCGGCCGCGACGAATTCGTCGACAGCGCAGCGCTGTCGTTTCGCGTGCCCACAGAGCTTGCCCGTTTCATCGCGCCCAAGGGTTCGGTCGCGCTCGATGGCATTTCGCTCACGGTCAACGACGTCAAAGCCGACACCTTCTCGGTGCTCATTATTCCGCACACCTTGAAGGTGACCACGATCGGCGCGCTGCAGCCGGGAGATCGCGTCAACATCGAAGTCGATCAGATGGCGCGCTATGCCGCGCGTCTGTTAGACCATCGGCGTAGCGATGGAGGATCGTGATGACGGGGCCGCGGCGAGGCAAGCGTAACGCAAGCGACGGCAAAGGCGCGCGCATCCTCATCGTCGAGGCACGCTTCTATGACGACATCGCCGATGCGCTCCTTGCCGGCGCGACCAAGGCGCTTCACGAGGCGGGCGCGGCGTTCGATTGCGTCAGCGTGCCCGGCGCGCTGGAAATCCCGACGGCCATCGCGATCGCGCTCGATGCCGCACCGCGGCGGCGCGCCTATGACGGCGTCGTCGCGCTCGGCTGCGTGATCCGCGGCGACACTATTCACTTCGAGATCGTCTCGCAGCAGTCCGCGTGCGGACTGATGGAGCTCTCCGTTGCGCGCAAAATTCCGGTCGGCAACGGCATCGTCACCGTCGACACCGCAGCACAGGCCTGGGCGCGCGCCCGTGCCGAAGAGCAGGACAAGGGCGGCGACGCCGCGCGTGCCGCGCTAGCTTTGATCGGCATCAAGCGGCGGCTCGGGAAACGGTGATGGCCAACGACGCACAGGAAGCGCGCAAGGCCAACAAACGCGGCGCTGCCCGGCTCGCCGCGGTGCAGGCGCTTTACCAGATGGATCTCGCCGGTACCGGTTTGAACGAGATCGTGGCCGAGTTCGAGAACCACTGGCTCGGCGGCGAGGTCGAGGGCGTGCAATATCGGCCGGCGGAAGCGGCCTATTTCCGCGATATCGTCGGCGGCGTGGTGCGCGAGCAGACCCGCCTCGATCCGCAGATCGACGCCGCCTTGGCGCGCGGTTGGCCGCTCAAGCGCATCGAAGCGATACTGCGCGCGGTGCTGCGCGCCGGCGCTTACGAGCTTGCCTGCCGCTCCGACGTGCCGGCCCGCGTCGTGACCGCCGAATATGTCGACGTCGCCTCTGCTTTCGTCGACAAGGAAGAGACCGGCATGGTCAATGCCGTGCTCGATCAGCTGGCGCATGAACTGCGCGCCGCCGAATTCGCCGGCGGATAGGTAGTGCCGCCATGGCGTCCGAAAAAATGGCGTCCGAAAAAATGGCCGCGAGCGACGAAACATCGGCCGAAGAGCGCTTGATCGCGCGCTATTTCCGTCCGCTCGCCACGGCGCCGGGCGCCTTCGGTCTTGAAGACGACGCAGCCATCGTGACGCCGCCGCCGGGCTGCGATCTCGTGCTCACGACCGACGGCGTGATCGCCGGCGTGCATTTTTTCCCCGACGATCCGCCGGAAAATGTCGCCCGCAAGGCGTTGCGGATGAATCTGTCCGATCTCGCCGCCAAAGGCGCAACGCCGCTCGGCTTTCTGATGTCGATCGCGCTGCCGGCCAAGACAGATGAGGCGTGGCTCGCCGGTTTTGCCGCGGGACTCGGCGACGACGCCAAGCATTATGCCTGTCCGCTTCTGGGCGGCGACACCGATCATACGCCCGGACCGCTATCGGTTTCGATCACCGCCTTCGGCGCGGTCCCGCACGGCGCCATGGTGCAGCGCGCGACGGCAAAAGTCGGCGACAGCGTCGCGGTCACCGGCACCATCGGCGACGCCGCGCTCGGCGTGTTGCTGCGGCGCGATGCGGCTCTCGCCAAGCGTTGGCGGCTGGCGCAGGCCCACGCCGCTTATCTGGACGATCGCTATCTGTTGCCGCAGCCGCGCAATGCGCTCGCTGCGGCGGTATTGGCGCATGCCTCGGCGGCGATGGACGTCTCCGACGGTTTGGCCGGCGATCTCGCCAAACTCTGTCGGGCGTCCGGCGTTGCGGCGGAAATCGACGTGGCGCGCGTACCGCTCTCCGGTGCCGCGCGTGCCGCATTGGCGGCCGAGCCGGCGCTGATCGAGCCGATCCTGACCGGCGGCGACGATTACGAAATCGTGCTCGCGATCGCAACGGAGAAGCTCGGCGCGTTTCGTGCCGCGGCGGAGAAGGCCGGTGTTGCGGTGGCGGACATCGGCCGCGTCACGGCGGGGCAGGGCGCCCGCTTCATCCGCGACGGCAAGCCGCTGTCCTTCGCGCGGCCGTCGTATTCGCACTTCTGAGCGTGATCCCAACCTGACGTCGGTGGTCGTTCCTCTTCCGGCGCGGTAACTTGCTCCGCTATCTTGTGTATCCGGCTGAACGGGGCCCGGCGCGGTGCCGGCTGCCGTTGCGGTGCCGAACTTTGTCGGCAAACGAGGAGCTTGCCCGATGACGATCATCGATTCCCAGGTCCACGCCTATGAGGCGAACACGCCGAAGCGGCCCTGGCACAATGTGCCGAACTGGCCCGACCACGTGACCGGCGACGAGATGGTGGCGGCGATGGACAAGGTCGGCGTCGACGGCGCGATCTTCATCTCCGCGTTTTCCATGTATCGCTACGACGCGAGCTACGCGGTGGAGGTGCAACGCGCTCATCCCGATCGGTTCGCGATCGTCAAGCCGGTCGACCCGGACGACCCCGCCGTGGACGATGTCGTCGCCGAATGGAAGCGGACGCCGGGCACGGTCGGCGTCCGCATCATGTTGACGAAGGAGCCGGGACGCGACCGCGATCCGGCCGACCCGGGCCTCGATCGCATCGCGCGCGCTGCCGTCAAGCACGATTTTCCGGTCAACCTCCTGTGCTGGGGCAACATCGATGCGGGCACCGCGTTGATCGACCGCCATCCCGACACGCGCTTCATCGTCGACCATCTGGCGATCCTGCAGCCGCGCACGCCGCCGGCCCCGGCGCAGCCGTGGGCCGACCTGTCGAAGGTGCTCGACCTTGCCAGGCGCAAGAACGCGGTGATCAAGGTGAGCGGCGCCTGCACGCTGTCGCAGAAGCCGTATCCGTTCCCGGATATCTGGGATCCGCTCGCGCGCGTATTCGATGCCTGGGGTTTTGATCGCTGCCTGTGGGGCACGGACTGGACCCGCGCCTACGCCGTGGTCAATTACGAGCAGGCGGTCGAGCCCTTCCTTGCGACTGACCGCCTGAGCGACAGCGAGCGGGCGATGCTGATGGGCGGCGCCTGCGCCAAAGCCTATCGTTGGTCGCCGAAAAAAAGATGACCGATGGTCCGACGCAGTTGAACGTCCTGATGTCCGGCGGCTTCGCCGCCGCCTACGAGCGGCTGTTGCCGGAATTCGAGCGAGCGACGGGCATCAAGGTCACGACCGGGTCGGGCGCGTCGCAGGGAACAGGCCCGCAAACGATTGCCGCGCAGCTTAAGCGCGGCACGCCGGCCGACGTGGTGATCCTGTCCAGGGAGGGGCTGGGCGAGCTGATCGCCGCGGACAAGATCGTCGCCGGAACGGACGTGGATCTGGCGCGCGTGCCGCTCGGCGTGGCGGTGCGGGCGGGGGCGGCGAAGCCCGACGTGAGCACCGTCGAGGCCTTCAAAAAAATCCTGCTCAAGGCCAAAACCGTCGCGATCCCCGCAAGTACCAGCGGTATCTGGCTCACGACCGATCTTTTTCCGCGGCTCGGCATCGCAGAACGGATCAACGTCAAGGCGATGCCGCGCGGCGCCGACGCCGCCGGCCTGGTCGCCCTGGGCGGCGCCGATCTTGCAATCATGCCGGTCAGTGAAATCGTGCACGCGGCAGGCGTCGACTTCGCCGGCAGCATCGCGCCGGAAATCCAGTTCGTACAGGTCTTTTCAGCCGCCGTCGTGGCCGGCTCGGGAGAGATTAAAGGGTCTAAACGGCTGATCGACTTTCTTGCCGCCGCGCGCGCGCGCGAGGCCATCAGTACGAGCGGCATGGAGCCGCTGGCGACCGCGAGATAAAGTAAGAGCCTGTAGCTTGGCGCGAGACGGCGGGGCAGGGCGCCCGCGTCATGCGCGACGGCAATGTGCGAGGGTGTGATCCCCGGTTGGGGCATAAGTCGATCTTACTCATTCCTCATAACGGTCTGGTTAGTTTCGATTTTGCAGGCCGGACATTTATAGACGACCTCGTCAATTGCTGTGAACGTTATTGCCGGCTCGATGGTCTCTATCTTCATCGGCGCGTCACAGCGTGGGCAGATCGCGGCCATATAAAAGACGCGCGCTTTTTGAGGCGCGTTCAGGAGCGACATTGTAGCCTCCGTGTTTTATCGACCGGCACGGTGCGGTAGCACGGCAGGGAAATCTGTATAAAATAAGCCAGTCGGCGTGATTAGTTTTCACACTGGGACACTACAGTCATCGGGTACGGAATGCGGGCGCAGTGTTCGCGCGTACCGAACGGCTACATCCGCGCAGACTTCCGCCGCTTTGACTCCACAATGGAAGTCGCGCTGCGCCTTTGATCGCCTCGTGCGCCGGGTGAGCAATTTTGCTCAGATTCAGATGTTGGCCGTCCTTGATGACTGGGAACGATCGTGGCCGGCCGGCGTTGTCTTTCCACACATCCACAAAATTAAACAAATTGCGGAGTGTCTACAGGAGACATCGTCTACAGGAGACATCCATGAGAACTCTACTAATATCCACCACGGCGGCGATATTGCTGCTGAGTGCCGGCGCTGTTTCGGCGCAGGGCCTAAAGACGAATGATACGCCTAGCGTTCCGGCGGCACAGCAGAGCGCCCCGGCGGAAAAGATGGCACCGGCCGTGAAATCCGACCAAAGCAAAGCGCCCGAAAAAACCGGGCAAGCAGCGCCGACAGCGCCCGCATCCGACACCAAGCAGCAGACGACGGATAAGGGCGCTCCTGTGGGCGCCGCGGCCAAGGGCTCATCCGAAGCCGATGGCAACGCTGTCGTGAAGTCCAAGCGAGCGGAACGTCATGGCGGAGCTCGATACGCGGGCCGTCACCATGGACCGTTATATAACAGCTACAGAGGCGATCATGGCTATTACGGATGCCGAGGCCGCCGTCATAGCTGGATGCCCTGGCTAGGGTGTTAACTCATTGGCCGTTTGTTAGGTAACGGCTGGAGTTTGTGAAGACAGGCGTACTGCAACGGCTGCCGCCTTGCGAATTGCAAGTGCGGCCTCCCAAAAGACATCAGGCTGAAGCCCCGAGCGTTCGGGGCTTTTGCTTTTGGGAGCTTCAGACGTGTAAGAAAAAGGCGGGCGCAATGTCGCCTTTTGGCATCGCAACGCGTGTCGCTGTGACGGACGCCTGTCGCTCCCTAATCGCTGTCTCGCTCCCGACTATCCGCTATACTGGCGGCCGGGAGAAACGCTCATGCATGACACCACGGCCATCAAGCCTGCGGAATCCGCCGCGCCGCGAACCAGCCATTACGTCGGAAAGAGCGCCAATCCGCGTTACGCCGAGCTTTATCGGCATTATCCGACCGTCGATTATCTGCGCCGCGCCGCGCGCCGCCGCCTGCCGCATTTCGCTTTCGAATATTCCGACGGCGGCTCGGGCAAGGAGGATGCCGGCATCAAGCGCAACTGGGCGGCGCTCGACGCGGTCGAATTGGTGCCGCGTTACGGCGTCATGCCGTCGCTGCCGCCCTGCGAGGTCGAACTGTTCGGCCGCCGTTACGCCGCGCCGATCGGCGTGGCGCCGATGGGCGGGCCGGCCATCGTGTGGCCGGGCGCCGATAAGCATCTGGCGCGAGCCGCACAGCGCGCCCGCATTCCCTATACGCTCGGGCTGGCCGGCGGCGCCACCATCGAAGAGATCGCGGCAATCGCGCCCGATGTCTGCTGGTTTCAGCTCTACCGCGCCGCGAAGAACGATCACGCCATCGGCTTCGACCTGGTGCGCCGCGCCGCGGCGACGGAGTGCAACGCGCTGATCCTCACGCTCGACGTACCGGTGCGCACCACGCGCGCCCGCGAAGTGGTGGTCGGGCTCGGCGGCAGCGGATTTCACCCCGGTCCAGCGATGCTGACGCAGATGGTGCTATCGCCGCGCTGGGCCATGGCGCTGTGGCAACACGGCATCCCGCGCTTTGAAACGCTGCGCGCCTATGCCGGCGACAACGCCTCGATCAACGATGTCATCGCTTTCGCGCGGCGTGAGATGGGCGGCGCCTTCACCTGGGAGGAAGTCGCCAAATATCGCGACCGCTGGAAGAAGACCTTGATCGTGAAAGGTATCCTGCATCCGCAAGACGCCGAGAAGGCGGTCTCGCTCGGCGTCGACGGTTTGTTCGTATCCAATCACGGCGGCCGGCAGATCGAGGCGCTGCCGGGCCCGATCGACGCGCTGCCGGCCATCGTCAAGCAAGTCGGCAACCGCGCCACCGTGATGTACGATTCCGGGATCCGCAGCGGCACCGACGTGGTGCGCGCCTATGCGCTCGGCGCCGCCGCCGCCTTTGCCGGCAAGGCGTTCCTGTGGGGCCTCGGCGCGCTCGGCGAAGAAGGCCCGGCTCACGTCATCGACATTCTGATCGAGGAGACGAAGTCGGCGTTCGGCCAATTGGGCGCGCATCGGCCTGAGGAGGCGCGCTCGGTCGTCATCCGTCACAACGGCGCGCTGCACTTCTGACCTGCGCTGCAAAGAGTGGTGCCGGCCCGCTCGACTCGTTAAAAACATTCCGTCTCGCGCGCTCTGGCCGATATCGGCAGCAAACTCATGGCCGTCATTGCCGAACCAGCGATCGACTTGACCGACGATCGGCTCGCCAGGCGCAACGCGCTGGTGCTGGCCGTGGCGCAGGCGCTGGCTGGCGGCAACAACACGGTGATCGTCGCCACCAGCGCGATTATCGGCTCGATGCTGGCGCCCGACCCGGCGCTGGCGACGCTGCCCATCAGCGTCATGGTCACCGGCATGTGGCTCGGCACGCTGCCGATCGGCATGCTGGCGAAGGCCTATGGCCGGCGCTCTTTGCCTTGCAAACCGGATCGGCGTTCGGCGCGGCATCCGGCCTCATTTCCTGCGCCGCCGTGTTGCACGGTTCCTTTGCGCTGTTGCTATTCGGCACGCTGTGCGGCGGGCTCTACGCATCGGCGCATCAATCCTACCGCTTCGCCGCCGCCGACACCGCGAGCGCGCGATTTCGTCCCAAAGCGGTGGCTTGGGTGCTCGCCGGCGGCGTGTTCGCCGCGATGATCGGGCCGCAGCTGGTCATTTTCACAAAGGACCTCTGGCCCGCTTATCTGTTCGCGGCGACCTATCTCGCGCAATCGGCATGCGCGGTGCTGGCGGCCATGGTGCTTGTCTTGCTGCGAATTCCGCGCCCGCATGTGTCGCATTCGCTGGCCGAGGGCCGGCCGCTCGCCGCCATCGCGGCGCAGCCGAAATTCATCGTCGCCGTGGTCTGCGGGCTTGCCAGCTACACCATGATGAACATGGTCATGACCTCGGCGCCGCTGGCGATGGTCGAGTGCAACCATACCGTCGGCCAAGCCGCGCTCGGCATCCAGTGGCATGTGATCGGCATGTATGCGCCGAGCTTTATCACCGGCTCGCTGATCCTGCGCTTTGGCGTGCGGCGGCTGATGGCGGTCGGCCTTACGCTGATCGTCGTTGCCGCCACGATCGGGCTTCTCGGTACCGCGCTGTGGAATTTCTGGCTTGGCCTTGCTTTGCTCGGCATCGGCTGGAACTTCGCCTTCATCGCCGCCACCACGCTGGTCACCGAATGCCACGATCCGCACGAGCGCAACAAGGTGCAGGCGTTCAACGACTTTTTGATATTCGGCTCGATGGCGATCGGCTCGTTTTCCTCCGGCGCGCTGTTGGCGGGTTATGGCTGGAGCGCCGTCAACGCGGTGGTTTATCCGGTCATATTCGTGGCGGCGCTGCTGCTCGCTTGGGGTTCGCTGCTGCGCCAACCGGAGCCGGCGTGATTGTGCTATTGTGCGTCGGCGAGGGGAAAGGAAAAACCCATGGCTAAGGCAAAGCAGCTACGGAAAGCCAAAAAAGCGGCGTCGCGAGCGACCGGACGCGCCCGCCGGGCGCGGAGCGCCAGACCGCCGACCCGCGGTCGCGTTGCCGCGGCAAAGCGCAAGGCGAAAGCAGGGCCGCGCCAGCAGACCTTCGTCGCCAGCCATCACAAGCCCGACGCGTTCGAGAAGGGCCTGCGCCGCTACGCGCAATATCGCGATCTCGGCATTACCGCGGCGACCGGCGGCCTGGCGCGCGCGCATGTCATCAAGATGATCCCGCCCTGCGATCCCGCCGAGGTGTCGAAGCGGCACTATCACGACGTCGAATTTCAGATGATCTATGTGCTCAAGGGCTGGATCAAAGGCGAGTATGACGGCGAAGGCGTCGTGACCATGTATCAAGGCTCGTGCTGGCTGCAGCCGCCGAAGATCAAGCACACCGTGCTCGATTATTCCGACGACTGCGAGCTGCTCGAAGTGATCCTGCCGGCGGATTTCGAGACGGTTGAGCTGGAGTGAGCGGCAGTTCGGCAGCCTCCATGACCTTAGCTTCGCGCCAACACGATCTGTCCATTCTCGCCGAGCTCGAGCGCAAGGTGCTCTGGCTGGCGACCTGGACCATTCATCACGCCAATCATGTGCGCGGGAATAGCGACGGGGTGAAAGTGGGCGGGCATCAGGCGTCGTCGGCCTCGCTCGCCACCATCATGACCGCGCTCTATTTCCATACGCTGCGGCCGGCCGACCGCGTCGCGGTCAAGCCGCATGCGGCGCCGAACTTTCATGCCATTCAATATCTGCTCGGCCGCCAGAGCCGCGAAAAGCTCGAACGCTTCCGCGGCTACAAAGGCGCGCAATCCTATCCGTCGCGCACCAAAGACACCGACGACGTCGATTTCTCGACCGGCTCGGTCGGCCTCGGCGTCGCCCAGACTTTGTTCTCTTCGCTCGCCCAGGATTATGTGCGCGCCCATGGCTGGGGGCTCGATCGGCCGGAAGGCCGCATGATCGCGCTCCTTGGCGACGCCGAGCTCGACGAGGGCAATATCTTCGAGGCCATCCTTGAGGGCTGGAAGCAAGGGCTGCGCAATTGCTGGTGGATCGTCGACTATAACCGGCAAAGCCTCGACGCGGTGGTGCGCGAGGGGCTGTGGCAGCGCTACGAAAACCTGTTCCGCAATTTCGGCTGGGACGTCGTCGTGCTCAAATACGGCTCATTGCAGCAAGCCGCGTTCGAAGAACCGGGCGGCGAGGTGTTGCGGCAATGGATCGATCGCTGCCCGAACCAGCTTTATTCGGCGCTGGTGTTCCAGGGCGGCGCCGCCTGGCGCAAGCGCTTGCGCGACGAGATCGGCGACCAGGGTGCGGTGACGCGGCTGATCGAATCCCGCAGCGACGAAGAATTGGCGCGGCTGATGAACAATCTCGGCGGCCACGACCTCGGCGCCATCATCGAGGCGTTCGATCGTATAGATCACGACCGGCCGGTGTGCTTCATCGCCTACACGATCAAAGGCTACGGCCTGCCGTTTGCCGGACACAAGGACAATCACGCCGGCCTGATGACGCCATCGCAGATGGAGACGTTTCGCGCGGCGATGAACATCCGTCCGGGCGAGGAATGGAATCTATTCGAGGGATTGCGCCAGTCCGCGCAGGACATTCAAGCCTTCCTCGACCGCGTGCCGTTCGCGCGCGCCGGCGAGCGCAGATTGCAGGCGGCGCGCATCGATGTTCCGGAAACGCTTGCGATCGCTCTGCAATCGGAAATGTCGACCCAGCAAGGATTCGGCGCGCTGCTCAATGAAATCGCGCGCGACAAGACTCCGCTCGCCGCCCGCATCGTCACCGCCTCGCCCGACGTGACGGTGTCGACCAATCTCGGTCCCTGGGTCAACCGCCGCGGCCTGTTCGCGCGCGAAGCCTTGGCCGACACCTTCAAAAGCGAGCGCATCCCTTCCACTTTCAATTGGGAATTCTCGCCCAAGGGCCAGCACATCGAGCTCGGCATCGCCGAGATGAATCTGTTCATCGCGCTCTCGGCGCTCGGCCTGTCGCATGCCATCACCGGCGAGCGGCTCCTCCCGATCGGCACCTTGTACGATCCGTTCATCGCCCGCGGCCTCGATGCGCTCAATTATGCCTGCTATCAGGACGCCCGCTTCATCCTGGTGGCGACGCCGTCGGGCATCACGCTGGCGCCGGAGGGCGGAGCGCATCAATCGATCGCCGAGCCGCTCATCGGCATGGCCCAGGACGGGCTTGCCGGTTTCGAGCCGGGTTTCGTCGACGAGCTCGCCGTTATTCTCAGCTTTGCGCTCGATTACATCCAGCGCGACGGCCAAAGGAATCGAGATGGGGAAGCCTCCGAGCGCAACTGGCTGCGCGACGAGACCGGCGGCTCGGTCTATTTGCGGCTGTCGACGCGGCCGATCGAACAAATCCAGCGCGAGATGACGCCGGCGCTGCGCCAGGCGATCGTCGATGGCGCCTATTGGCTGCGCGAACCGGGGCCAAACTGCCAGGTGGTCGTCGCCTATAGCGGCGCGGTGGCGCCCGAAGCGATCCAGGCCGTGGGCCTGATGGCGGAGGACCGCCGCGACACAGGCCTGCTCGCAGTCACCTCCGCCGACCGGCTCAACGCCGGCTGGACCGCGGCGTGGCGCGCGCGCGAGCGCGGCCTCGTTCATGCCCGCTCGCATATCGAGCGGCTGTTCGCCGGCCTGCCGCGGCATTGCGGCATCGTCAGCGTCGTCGATGCCCACCCGGCGACGCTGGGCTGGCTCGGCGCGGTCGGCGGCCATCGCGTGCGCCCGCTCGGCGTCGAGCATTTCGGCCAGACCGGCTCGATCGCCGAGCTCTACCGCCACTATGGCATCGACGCCCAGGCCATCATCGCCGCCGCCGAGGCGATCGCGCCGGGGCGTCCGATCCGCTATCTCGGCGCGGCGTAGATTTCATTCCGGTCATTGCGAGCCCGCGGGGTGCGCGTGGTATAGTTTAACCGGCCACACTGGCAGGGGCGTCGATTTCGATGGTTGCGCGGTTCTTACTGCTTCTTGCTGGAGCTTGTTTATTGTCAGCCTGCGCCGCTCCGCGCTGGGTGAAGCCCGAGGCGTCAAAAAGCGATTTGGCGCATGATCAATCCGCCTGCATGCGGGTGCTGCAAGAACCGCCGCCGCCGGGAGCGACCAACCGGCAGCTCTATGAAGCGTGCATGAACGCGCATGGTTGGAAGTTACAAGAGTGACACGCGATGCAGCGACGCCATCGCCGCCGCCGCCGCGCATCTCGGCGCGGCGTGATCCCGCCGGGAGCCCGACATGCCGATCATCGACGCGCAGCTGCACGCCTATGAGCGCAATCGCCCGGAGCGGCCGTGGCATGCCGTACTGACCGGGCCGCCTGAGGCCACCGGCGAGCAGACGGTCGCGGTGCTGGAAGCAGCCAAAGTCGACGGCGCGATCCTAGTGTCGGCGTTCACGATGTACCGCTACGACGCAAGCTATGCCGTCGAGGTGCGCAATCGCTATCCGAACCGGTTCGCGCTGGTGAAGCCGGTCGATCCCGCCGACCCGGCCGTCGCCGAAGTTATCGCCGAGTGGAAGCGCACGCCGGGCGCGGTCGGCGTGCGCATGCTGCTTCTGCGCAGCGGCTTGAGCGAAGACGCCGCCGATCCGGGCCTCAATCGCGTGCTCAGGGAGGCGGCGCGTTTGTCGCTGCCGGTCAACCTGCACATCGCCGGGCGGCTCGACCAGGGCATCGAGCTGATCCGCCGCAATCCCGATACGCAAATCGTCGTCGATCATCTCGGGCTGGTGCAGCCCCATGTGCCGCCGAAGCCGGCGGCGCCGTGGGCCGAGCTGCCGAAGGTGCTTACGCTCGCCAAGTTTCCGCACGTCGCGATGAAGATCACCGGAGCCTGCACGCTGTCGCTCGAACCGTTCCCCTATGACGACATCTGGGATCCGGTCTGCCGCATGATCGACGCCTTCGGCATCGACCGCTGTCTATGGGGCACCGACTGGACGCGCGCGGTGAAATTCCTTAACTACGCGCAAGGCGTCGACGCGTTCCGCGTCACCAGCCGCATCTCCGACAGCGACAAGGCTAAATTGATGGGCGGCACGCTCGCGCGCATCTACGGCTGGGCGCCGCGGCAAGCGTGAATTGCGCGCGATGTTATCGCCAGTGCAGGGGTTCCGGCGGAGAACGGCGCGCCGTGCCTAGGACACGGCGCGCCGCCCCGGAGCACTCCCGAGCGTACGCGCGTTACAAAAATGGATCGCCCGGTGTGGCCCTTACCCCCGACGGAGGTGACGCCATCGGAACTTGCCGCTGCGGCGAAAATTGGCGGATTCGCGGGCGAGTTTCAGGCACGCAGACAGTCGGTGCAGTGCGCAGGGCGCCTTGCCTCACGCCCTCTTCGCGGGCGTCGGCAACGGGTGTAGTTTCAGTTGCGAGCCGCCTGCGGGACGTGCCGGTGTTCCGTGACATTAACGGCGGCGATTGTGCCTGCGGCGGGCGAGCCATCCGAAAAAATAAATCGGACTTGCTGCGGGCGCCTTTGTGTCCGCGGAAATTCGCTCAAGCCTGGGGAGCCCGCCGTGACAATTCCGCGTCGCAAATTTTTGCATCTGGCGGCAGGTGCCGCCGCGCTGCCGCCGCTCGCTCGCCTCGCCGCCGCGCAGGACGCCTATCCGTCGCGGCCGATCCATGTCGTCATCGGCTTCACCCCGGGCGCGGCCGCCGATGTCGTCGCCCGCGTCTTGAGCCAGGCCGCCGGGCCGATCCTCGGCCAGCAACTCGTGGTCGAGAACAAGCCGGGCGCCGGCTCGAGCATCGCCGCCGAATATGTCGCGCATTCGGCCAAGGACGGCTACACGGTGTTCCTGGGGACGTTGTCCATCATCACCAATCAGATCATCAATCCCAATGCGTCGCTCGATCTGATCAGGGATTTCGAGCCCGTTGCGCTCATCCAGGACGCGCCGATTATTCTGGTCGTCAATCCCGCGAGCAACATCCACAGCGTCAAGGAGCTCATTGCGCTGTGCAAGGCGAAGCCGGATCAGGCGCTCGAATCCAATGTCATCGGCAGCATGCCGCATTTTGCCAGCGAGCTGTTCGCGCTAAAGGCCGGCATCAAGCTGACGCACGTGCCCTATCAGGGCAGCCCGCAGGCGGTCGCCGATGTCATCGCCGGACGCACGCTGATGTCCTTCTCGCCGACCTCGACCGTGGTCGGCCAGATCGCCGCCGGCAAGCTTCGGGCGCTGGCGACGACGACAAGCAAGCGTGCCGGCGCGCTGCCGGACGTGCCCACCATGGCGGAAGCCGGATTGCCCGACGTCGACACCAGCCTGTGGTTTGGCCTCTTTGCACCCACCGGCACGCCGCGCGCGATCGTCGACAAGCTCGCCGCCGCCGCCCATCAGGCGATGCATACGCCGGCCGCAATGAACGCGCTGCGCCCGCAAGGCGACGATCCGCTCGATGGCGGCCCCGATGAGTTCGCAGCCTTCATGAAGAGCGAAATCGCCCGCTGGACGGAAGTCGCGCACGCCGCGGGAATGATAAAAAGCTAGGTGCCGCGTCACCGAGCCCGGTGCGGCGGCGCTTGTTCTAATCTTGCGTTCCTAGAGGCGCGGTGAAGCCGGCGAAGCTCAGATAAAGGCCGATCGCGAGCGCGGGCAAAAGATAAAGATAGTAATGCTCGCCATAATGCATGCCGCCGAGGAGCTGCTTCATGGTTTCGGGCGTTACCAGCAAGAGCACGAGGCCCTTTGCCAGCATCAGCCAGCCGACCACGGTCACGACCACCGGCAGGGCGCCGCCCGACCAGACATTGTGCCCCAGGATCACCGCCAGCCCCGCGGCGAGGCTGATGAGCGCATAGACCAGCATCACCGGCGCATCGGTCACCGCGGCCTCGACCGTTGCGCTGCCGCGCACCAGCAAGCCAGCCACCAGGAGGACAGTGAACAGGCCGATGAACCGCGCCAGGAACACCGTAAGTCGGGACATGCGAACCTCCGCTATGTTGGAACACCCAGCATATCGCGGCTGCCGGCTTGTGAGATGACAACACTTGCGTGGTCGGCGGGAACCGTTATGCGCCGCTACAAAATCCCTCGCGTCACCCCGCCATCGGGACGGTTGACAGATATAAAGAGACTACCATAGGATGTAATTGAACTTCCGGACAATCTTCGGCCATTTGCCGAGTGTCCGTTGCATCCGTTCATCGGCGGTGCCGGCGCTGTGTCCGACGCGTGTCGGCCAGTCAGGAGGCCAACATGTCATTGAAAGCCACCATGTCGTTGAAAGCCAGTCGCAGCGGCCACCGTTTCGCATTTGCGATGACGGCGGGCATCGTTGCCGGGTCCGCGATCTTCGCCGCGACACCGGGTCTCGCACAAACGGCGCCGGCTGGGGGCACCGCGATCATTCAACACGGCTCCGAGAAGGCGCGCCAAATGAAAGAACCGTCATTCCAGACTCGTGAGGAGCGCCTCAATGCGAAGCCGTTGGACTGGAACTCGACCATCGGCAAGCCCAAGCCGCACACGCTGACGGCCGCGGAACGAAAGGCGTTGCAAACCGCCAAGCCCGCATCGGCGGGTGGCGGCGCGCCGAACCCAAACGCCGATGAAGAAGCCCGCAAGCTTCACCCGGATGACTGGAAATGATGCGATCGACGATCCGCTAAACTAGCCAAGGAGACTGCAAATGGCCGCCAAGAGATATTTTTCCGGGCGTGCGCTTTTGCTCATCGCCGGCGCGATCGCGGCGGCAGTCCCCGCCGGGACGGCGCGCGCGCAGACCGCGGCGATCGGCAAGCTGTTTACCAGCGCCGGCACCTGCTCCGCATCGGTCGTCAGCGGCAAGAACATCATCGTCACCGCAGCGCATTGTTGTTGGAACCGAGCCAACAACAGCTGGATCGGAGGCTGGTCCTTTGCGCCGGCGTACAACAACGGCAACGCGCCGTATGGCGTGTTTAATTGGACGGACGCCAGAATCCCCACCTCCTGGATCAACAACGGCGACATCCCTTCCGACGTCTGCCTGATCAGGCTGGCAAACGACGGCGCCGGTCATCCGGTGACTTATTACACGGGCTGGCTCGGGCGTGCCTGGAATTTTCCGCCGTCGCAACCCATGCATTCGTTCGGCTATCCGGGCAACATCGGCGGCGCCAACAATCTCGAACAGTGCGCAGCGCAAAGCGCCGCTCAGCCTGCGAATTGCGGATCGGGCGTGCTGAACATGGCCTGTAACATGACCTTCGGCTCGAGCGGCGGTCCCTGGATTATGGACTTAGGCTCCGGCAATCACGTCAATGCGACGGTGCACGGCTATATCAATCAGGCGTGCACCGGAACGTTCGGTCAGGAATTCAACGGCCCGCAATTCACCAGTAATAATATTCTGATGCTTTGCAACGCTGAGGGCTGTTGAGGCGCTTTCCGCATGGCGGCTTCGAGGCAGTCGCAGTAACGGAGACGTGATCTTGACGTCCGTCCCCGTTACGGGCAAGGGGCGTCGAATTGCGGTGCCATCAGCGCACGGTCCCGAAAAGTGGAAGCCACGCAGCGGCGGGCTCGGCTTCGCGCAGTGCGGTGATTTGCAGCGTAGTGCGTAGGGCGGATTAGCGCAGCGTAATCCGCCATCTTGTTTCCGCACAACGGCGAGTCTGGATTAACCTAACGCTGACGCCAAAAATGCGTTTCAGAACCTTGGCGGATTACGCCTTCGGCTAATCCGCCTACGGGCTGACATTCTCTGAGCCGTCATGCCCGCGCATAGCCGTGCAAAGGACGGCGTCGCTTCGCTAGCCTATTTCGCCGGCATCCACGTCTAAAATTCCCATCGACAGGAAAGACGTGGATGGCCGGAACAAGTCCGGCGCCGCTTGCCCCGGATTTTGTTTCACTCAATCCGGGCTACGCCTGTTACGCTTGCTACGCTTGCTACGCTTGCTACGGCAATGTCGGCAGCCGCGAGCGGCTCGATTTCACCGTCATCGGTCCGGCCGTGAACGAGGCCAGCCGGATCGCTGCGATGTGCCGCGCGGTCGATCAACCGGTTCTGATCTCGGCGGCGTTCGCCCATGTCGGCGACATCGCCCGGCGCCTGGTCTCGGTCGGCCGCTACGCGCTGCGCGGCGTATCGCAGCCCCAGGAGTTGTTCACGCTCGATCCGGATGGGGATGGAGACGGGGCGGCGGTAGGGGGACAAACCCCATTGATGACGCTCCCGCGCGGCCGTCGCCGACAACGCGCAAGCCGCGTCTAGAATTGAGCGGGGGAGGCGAGGACCGTTGCAGATGCGTGCAAGATATCGACCGCGTGCCGAAAATCGAGTTGTCATTTGAGAGGACGATCCACGTCATTTTGACCCAGACTCAAAAGGGCCCATAACCTGTCGCTGCGACCAAGGACGATGGGGTATCCTTCGATCGCTCGTACAACGTACGATTCCAATTGCTCCTTTGCCGTCCAGCCGAGAGAATGCACGGAAACGACTCAATAAATCGAACGTCTGCTTTTCCAAGGCCACATGAGCAAAAGACCAAAGACCACTGAGCCAGAAGGGACAATCAATTCGGTTGGGCCGACCGAAGATTCCGATGTCGGAAATATTCTACCGGCAGGGTATATCCGGGACTTCATCAGCGGCACTCCCGTCCGAGCGACACCGGAGGAAGTTTAGGCCGTACAGGTCTTTTCCAAACGGCTCGTCGAAGACTTCGATTATCCGGCATCGCACATAATCACGCGTCCCCAATTTCGCGTACGCCGAAGACCTTCAGAAACAAAAAAGTCGTACCCGGTAGACATTGCAGTTTTCACAAGTGAAGAAAAAACGGAAGACCAATGCTTCTTGATCGTCGAGTGCAAATCAGAGAATGAAAAGGCAGGACGCAAGCAGCTTGAAATTTACCTTTCGCTTTCAGAAGCGAACGTAGGGGTTTGGTTTAATGGCAAGTCACATCTCTATCTTCGCAAGCGTTATGTTAAGGGGGGGCGCGTTGAATTTGATGTTCTACCATCTCTGCCTCGGCATGGACAGCGTATCGAAGATATTGGTCTCTATAAACGGGAAGATCTTGAAGTTACAGCCAGTCTAAAGTCCGTTTTACGCGATATCCGCCATCACCTGGCGGGCAACACGGTTGGGATCACACACGATTTGCGGCTAGCGCAACAAATCATCAACGTTTTATTTTGTAAGATTTTCGACGAAACTACAAAGGGACCGGGCGAGCTTGTTGAGTTTCGAGCAGGGGTCGGGGAGAAGCCGAAAGTTATTCGTGATCGCATTCTTAATTTGTTTGCGCGCGTGAAGTCACGGTTCAGCGACGTGTTCGATCCGACAGATACGATTGAGTTTGATCAGAATGCTATCGCTTATGTTGTCGGCGAGTTGCAAACGTACTGTATCACCGAAGCGGAACGGGATGTTGTAGGAGATGCGTTCGAGGTTTTCATGGGGCCAGCGCTACGGGGCGAAGAAGGCCAATTCTTCACGCCACGTAATGTTGTTCGAATGATTGTCGATATTATCGACCCGCAACCCGAGGAGCTGATAATGGATCCCGCCTGTGGCACAGGCGGCTTTTTAGTAACAGCCCTTGACCATGTGTGGAAGAAAATTGAGAAGTCTGGAAAACGGCGTCGACTGAGCAACGAAAGAATACGAGAAGAACAGCGGCATGTAGGCGCGCGATACTTCCGAGGTATCGAGAAGGACAGTTTTCTCGCGAAGGTCGCAAAGGCCTACATGGCCATTTTAGGCGACGGACGTGGCGGCGTGTATTGCGCTAACTCACTGTTACCCACGGATGAATGGCCACCTGTGCTTTCGGCAGATGTAAAGCTTCACAGTTTTGATATCGTAATGACGAATCCTCCGTTCGGCACGAAAATTCCCATCCGCGGCTCCGACACTCTCCGACAATACAAACTTGGACACCAAGCCAAACGGGAGAAAGCCTCGGGTAAGTACATCTGGACGGACAAACTTCACGACAAGCAACCGCCGCAACTCTTGTTTATCGAGCGTTGCCTGCAATTTCTTCGCCCTGGTGGCCGTATGGGTATTTTGATTCCAGAGAGCGTACTGGGTATGCCAACATATACGCACATCGTTCAGTTTCTCCGTGAGCGCGTGCGAATCGTTGGGATTGTCTCGATGCCGGAAGACCTCTTTCAGCCACACACCCACGCCAAGACCGCAGTATTGTTTATTCACAACTCCCCTCCTCGGAGCGGCGATTCCACCTTTATGAGCGTCGTGGAATGGTGCGGACACGACTCCAGGGGAAATCCCACCATAAAAGTACATCCAGACGGCACTGAAGAACTTCTCGATGATGTTCCAAAAGTTGCGATTGCGTTTCGCGAGATTGTGACGAGGGCGTTTGAATGAGGCCCAAAGTCGAAACGGGTTTTTTGATCAAAAATTCTCGGATTCAAAACGATATTTATATTCCCCGGTATTACGATCCGCGCATTCAAAGTGAGCTGGCCTCCTTGGAAGGCAGTTTCCAGCTGTTGTCGCTTGGCGATTTAGTAGAAAAAGAACAAATTAAACATGATCACGGTGACTACGTCCCGAAGATTCATTACGGAACAGGCCCGTATCCATACATTCGTACTAGTGATATTTCGAATTGGGAATTGCGAGCTTCGCCAAAGCACGGTCTCTCTGCGGAGGTCTTCCACGACTATGCGGCCGCGCAAGATGTGCGACCGCGAGACATCCTGTTTGTGCATGAGGGGACATATCTGATTGGTACTTCGGCCATGGTAACAACTTTTGATGGGCCGATGCTTTATCAGCATCACTTAGCAAAATTTAGGACGATGCCAAATGCAAAATTTTCGTCATATTTTCTACTTGCGGCGTTCGGTTCTTCGATAGTTCAGCGGCAGATACGTTCAAAGCAATTCTCAGCCGATATCATCGACTCTGTCGTGGGGCGTTTGGAAGAAGTAATTATTCCTATCCCTCGTAACGCTAAACGCGAGGCGGATATTTCCGCTACAACAGAAGCTGCGGTGGAGGGTCGCGCTCGCTGGCGCGAAAGAATTTCCAGCTTTCTCCGGGTCCTTGATAGAGGCTTAAAAAGTGGCGACAGGTCCGAAATTGACGCTGCCACAAAACGCGTGCCACAGCGATCCACATCGGCGGAAGGTCAGTTCTTTCTCGGAGGAAGAGAGAAGTACGTATCCTTCGCTCATAAAGCCAGTCGGATTGTTGATGATATACTGATCCCGAAATATTATGATCCCACGATCCAACAAGACCTGGGGGAGTTCTCTGATGCATGCGAGTTAGTGAGCATCGATACTTTGGTGAAACGCAAGTTGTTGTCGCTGAGCGTCGGTGACGAAATTGGCCGACTTTCGTATGGCACTGGACACATTCCCTTTGTCCGAACGTCTGACTTGGCGACTTATGAGCTAAAAGCGGACGCCAAACACGGGGTCGAAACGGCAATTTGGGAGCAATACCGGAATTCTCAGAACGTCGCTCCTGGAGATATTTTATTAGTTCGAGATGGGACATATCTGGTTGGCTCGTCGGCTCTTTTATTTGAACAGGATCTTCCGCTTTTGTTCTGCGGCGGTATTTACAAGCTTTCTTTTCCGGAGCCCGAGATCCTATCCCCGAGCCTTTGTTATGCTCTCCTCAATTTGTCGATCGTTCGCAGACAGATGCGAAGCAAGCAGTTCACTCGCGACGTGATTGACACGCTTGGCCACAGGCTTCGTGAGGTTGTGCTTCCATTGCCCAACGATAAGGTAATAAGAGGATTAATTTCTGAATTCGTCCAACACGCTTGTGAGCAGAGAATTCGCCTACGCGCTCAGTTGCAATCGTTATGTGGAGAGTTATTTAGACCACGGTGATGCTGCTCAGTCGCGCCTACCGGATCGTGGGCATGGTACGCGGGTCAAAGCCGCCTTTGATCGTTGAAAATATGTCGCGGTAACGGAGACGTGATCTTGACAGTCGTCTCCAGTGCAGTTACATACTGCGAATCAAAGCTCGCCCATCGAAGGGACGTCGACCGGTGACAGCCGATCGATGGGGCGGGCGCGGTTCCCGGATGGGGCTTGTAACCCTTATCCGGGCGGTTCTGGGCATCGACCGTCCGGCGCGTGACCGGACTGCCAGGTGCTGGCTGCACTGGTGCCGGAGAGGGTCCTCCCGTTTGCATCCGGTGATTCCAGGAAGCGCGGCCCGGAGCCGAGTCGAGGTCAGGCCCTCGGCGCATGACCGCGGTGGGGCGCCGAAAGGCGAGCGCGCCCCCTCCTCAATCCTCCCCCGCAAGCGGGGGAGGAAGGGAGAAAAGGACGCGCGCCGCATACGCTGGCAGGCTTGCTTTTTCTGCGGCGGGGCGGAACCCAGTGGTGCGCCTGTCGGCGCTCCGCCTCCCTCTTTTTTGAGGGAGGTCTTGGGAAGGGCTTTCTTACAGCGTGACGGAAAACTCGGATGCGAAGGCGCATCGCGAGGATGGGAAAGCTTGTTCACTTCTCCCCGCGTGCGGGGAGAACATAGGCGTCCTCCGGACGCCGTTCTTCAAGCCAAGAACTCCGATCCGATGGATCGGCTACGGAGCGAAGCGACGAGGATGAGGGGGCCTCTCCGCGATGCTGAGCGTCGCGGACCAAGCGAGAGCGCTGCAGACGCCGCCGGAATTCTGCGCCCAACGGAGAAGCCCCCTCACCCCAACCCTCTCCCCGCGTGCGGGGAGAGGGAGCGCGCGCTCGGAGCGAGCGAACAGAGGAGCACCCATGCACAAAGGCAAGCGAAGCTTTCCGGGCCGGCGGACGCTGGAGGAGTGGCTGGCGCTGCCCTATCGCCAGCGCCTTCGGTGGGTGTGGCGGGCGCAATCCGATCTGTTCGGAACGTTCCGTTTCTGCAGCGACAAGCGCTGCCGCCGGCACCGCCTGTGCTGCGGCCGCGAGGACCCCGAGGCGTGCCGGAAAAAGGGTTGGCGCGGGCGGAGAGTCGGCGGCAAAGGGGTTCGAAAGACGATTTGGAAGGAATCGGCGCGGATCCAGCGGCAGACGGAATTGCCCTACGCGCCCCTGACGGAGCCGGCCCCACCGCGGCAATGGCTGTGACAGGGCGGACTATAAACGCCGGAAAAGCCGGCCCGCCGACGTTGCGTGAGGGGGTATTTTGTGCAAACTCCGCGGCGAATTTGCACCTCAGACCTGTCCATTGTATGCGAGGCGCCTTCCTCACGGGCCGGCCTTTGCCGGCCGTCCAATCAGCCGGGGTTATCTTATGAACACTTTGTGGCTCATCGTCGGTTGCGGCGTCTTGGCGATTGCCTACGCCATCTGGGCCACGCGCTCGGTGATGGCTGCCGACGCCGGCAGCGAAAAGATGCAGGAAATAGCCGCGGCGATCCGCGAGGGCGCGCAGGCCTATCTCAAGCGGCAATACGGCACCATCGCCGTCGTCGGCATCGCGATCTTCCTCATCGTCAGCTATTTCCTGGGCTGGCTCGTCGGCGTCGGCTTTGCGGTTGGCGCCATCCTGTCCGGCTCGGCGGGCTTCATCGGCATGAACGTCTCGGTGCGCGCCAATGTGCGCACCGCGCAAGCCGCGATTTCCTCGCTTGCCGCCGGGCTTGAAATCGCCTTTCGGGCCGGCGCCATCACCGGCCTGCTGGTGGCGGGTCTGGCGCTCCTTGGCGTCACGCTCTATTTCGGCTTCCTCACCGGCACGCTGCATATGGCGCCGAACGACCGCGAGGTCATCGATGCGCTGGTCGCGCTCGGTTTCGGCGCCTCCTTGATCTCGATCTTCGCGCGGCTCGGCGGCGGCATTTTCACCAAGGGCGCCGACGTCGGCGGCGATCTCGTCGGCAAGGTCGAGGCCGGCATTCCCGAGGACGATCCGCGAAATCCCGCGACCATCGCCGACAATGTCGGCGACAATGTCGGCGATTGCGCCGGCATGGCGGCGGATCTGTTCGAAACCTACGTGGTGACCACGGTCGCCACCATGGTTCTGGCGGCGATCTTTTTCAGAGCGGCCAGCGGCGACCTGCTGGCACGGATGATGATGCTGCCGCTGTCAATCGGCGGCGTCTGCATCATCGCTTCGATCGTCGGCACGTTTTTCGTCAAGCTTGGCCCGAGCCAATCGATCATGGGCGCGCTTTATAAAGGCATGCTGGCAACGGCGGTGCTTTCGCTCATCGGCATCGCCGGCGTCATCTATGAGCTGATCGGCTTCGGTCCGCTGCCGGGCGCCGCTTATTCGGGCCAAACTCTCTACATCTGCGGCATCGTCGGCCTCGCGGTGACCGGTTTGATTATCTGGATCACCGAATATTATACCGGCACCGATTATCGCCCGGTGCGCTCCATCGCGCAGGCCTCGGTGACGGGTCACGGCACCAATGTCATTCAGGGCCTTGCCGTGTCGCTGGAAGCAACCGCGCTGCCGGCTCTGGTCATCATCGCCGGCATTTTGATCAGCTACAATCTTGCCGGGCTGTTCGGCATTGCGATCGCGGTCACGACCATGCTGGCGCTCGCCGGCATCGTGGTTGCGCTCGATGCGTTCGGGCCGGTCACCGACAATGCCGGTGGCATTGCCGAGATGGCCGGATTGCCGAAAGAAGTGCGCAAGTCGACCGATGCGCTCGATGCCGTCGGCAACACCACAAAGGCGGTGACCAAGGGCTATGCCATCGGTTCGGCCGGCCTCGGCGCCTTGGTGCTGTTCGCGGCCTACAACGAAGACCTGAAATTCTTCGTCGCCAATGTGAGCCAGCATCCCTACTTCCAGGGCGTCGCGCCGGATTTTTCGCTGAACAATCCCTACGTCGTCGCCGGCCTCTTGTTCGGCGGCCTGTTGCCCTATCTGTTCGGCGCCATGGGCATGACCGCGGTCGGACGCGCGGCCGCTTCGATCGTCGAGGAGGTGCGGCGTCAGTTCCGCGAGCGGCCGGGCATCATGCAGGGCCGCGATAAGCCGGACTATGGCCGCGCCGTCGATATGCTGACCAAGGCCGCGATCAAGGAAATGATCGTGCCGTCGCTGTTACCCGTGCTGTCGCCGATCGTCGTCTATTTTGTGGTCTACTTCGTCGCCGGCGGCGGCGCGCCGGGCAAATCGGCGGCGTTCTCGGCGCTGGGCGCGATGTTGCTCGGCGTGATCGTCACCGGGCTATTTGTCGCCATCTCGATGACGTCGGGCGGCGGCGCCTGGGACAACGCCAAGAAATACATCGAGGACGGTCACTACGGCGGCAAGGGCTCGGACGCCCATAAGGCGGCGGTGACCGGCGACACCGTGGGCGATCCGTACAAGGATACGGCGGGTCCGGCCGTCAATCCGATGATCAAGATCACCAATATCGTGGCGCTGCTCTTGCTCGCGGTGCTGGCGCACTAAAGCGGGATGACTTTTCTTCGAATCGCCATCCCGCTCTAGCTGCTTGTTGGAGCAAGATCCGCTCAAACAAAATGCAGGATTACGCCTTCACGGTCACCGGGCGCAGCAGGAAAGCCGGCAGGTGAGAAGCGTCGCCCTCGCTCTGGCGCGGGCGTGGTGCCGGCGCAGCGCGGCGGCTTCTCGCCTCGTCGATGCGCGCGACGGGGGCCGGGGCCGGGCGATGCGCAGGTCGACGGTCGTCGCGGTGCCGGTGATGCGGTGCGGGCGGCTGCTGCGGCGGGGCGCTTGCTTCCGGCCCGTTGTCCATGAACGGAATGGGTTGCCCGATCAGTTTCTCGATCGCTGCAACCGCCTTGGCATCGTTAGAACCGGCCACGATGGTGATTGCGGTGCCGGTCCGGCCGGCGCGGCCGGTGCGGCCGATGCGGTGCACGTAATCGTCGGCGTGGATCGGCACATCGAAATTGTAGATATGGCTCACGTCGGGGATATCGAGCCCGCGGGCGGCGACGTCAGAGGCGATCAGCAGCGTGACTTCGCCTTTACGGAATTGCTCGAGCGCGGCCGTGCGCGCCGGCTGGTCCATGTCGCCGTGCAGCGCCTGCGCCGAAAAGCCGTGCCGCAGCAGCGAACGATGCAGCGTCGCGACGTCGCGCTTGCGGTTGCAGAAGACGATGGCGTTCTTCAGGCCCTGCGCGGAGCGGATCAGGCGGCGCAGCGTATCGCGCTTGTCGTGCGGCTCGCGGGCCGATCTGGCGAGAAGCTGGGTCGTTGCGGCGACGGTGGAGGCCGGACGGGACACCTCGACGCGGACCGGATTGTGCAGGAATTGTTCGGTGATGCGCCGGATTTCCGGCGGCATGGTGGCGGTGAAAAACAGCGTCTGCCGGGTGAACGGGACCAGTTTGCAGATCCGCTCGATATCGGGGATGAAGCCCATGTCGAGCATGCGGTCGGCTTCGTCGATGACCAAAAGCTCGACGCCGGTGAGGAGCAGCCGGCCGCGCTCGTTATGATCGAGCAGTCGGCCCGGCGTCGCGATCAGCACGTCGACGCCGCGCGTGAGCTTGGCATCCTGATTGTCGAACGAAACGCCGCCGATGATCAGCGCGACGTTGAGCTTGTGGTTGACGCCGTATCTGACAAAGCTCTCTTCCACTTGCGCCGCAAGTTCGCGGGTCGGTTCGAGGATGAGCGTTCGCGGCATGCGGGCGCGGGCACGGCCCTTTTCCAGCATGGTCAGCATCGGCAGCACGAAAGCCGCCGTCTTGCCGGTGCCGGTCTGCGCGATGCCGAGCACGTCGCGCCGGGCAAGCACGTGGGGGATGGCCTGATCTTGGATCGGAGTGGGAGTTTTGTAACCGGTCGCCGCGACGGCGGCGAGAACCTTTTCGGACAAGCCGAGATGAGAAAACGACATAGACCCTCAATTAAGGACCGCGGGGAGCACCGTTTCGGTTGAAAGCGGTAAACACGCGCAAACGCGGCCGAATCTGCCTGATGGCAGTGCGCGCAACATAGGGTCGATTAGACGAAAGTCAACCGCAATGGCCCTGCCGCAACGCAGTAAGTTAAACGGATTCCTTCACTTTTTCTCGACGCCGGTTAATCTCGAGACCCGCCGAAGGGAAGAACGCAATGTCCAACTCCGCGCCGGATTCCTCGTCCGATCCATTGCCGATCGTGCTTATTCCCGGCCTGACCTGCACGGCGCGGCTTTATGCCGAGCAGATACCGTCGCTGTGGCAGTTCGGCCCCGTCACGATTGCCGATCACCGGCGCGACGACAGCATGGCGGCCATCGCGCGGCGGATTTTAGCCGCCGCACCGCCGCGCTTTGCGCTCGCCGGCCTGTCGATGGGCGGCTACATCGCGTTCGAGATCATGCGCCAGGCGGGGGAGCGCGTGGTGAAGCTGGCGCTGCTCGATACCGGGGGGCGCGCCGACACGCCGGAGCAAACCGAGCGGCGCCGGGTGCTGATGGCGATGGCCAAAGAAGGCCGCTATGCGGAAATCCCGGAGCTTGCTTTTCCGCTTTACGTGCATCGCAACCGTCGCCACGACGAGAGCCTTAAACGCATCGTCTGCGACATGGCTGCGGCGACCGGGCTCGAGGCTTACCTGCGCCAGCAACAGGCGATCTTGAGCCGTCCGGATTCGCGCCCCGGTCTCAAAGCCATTACTTGCCCGACCCTGGTGTTGGTCGGCGACGGCGACGAGGCGACACCGCCAGAACTTGCCCGCGAGATCGCTGCCGGCATTGTCGGATCGCGCCTGGTCGTGATCCCCGACAGCGGCCATCTGTCGACCCTCGAACAACCTGAGGCGGTGACGCAAGCGCTGGTCGAATGGCTGCGGCCATAAAGCCGGGACGTAATGCGTCGGATTGTGCTAACGATGAGGACAAGAACATGGGGGGAGGAAGCCTGATGAAACGTTTTTTATCTGCACGCCGGGCGCTACTGCCCGCGGCGGCACTGTTGCTCGTGCTGGCGGCGGCGATCGCGCCGGCGCGCGCGCAGAGCGATTACCCGAGCCGGCCGATCCATCTGGTCGTCGGCTTCGGCGCCGGCGGCGGCACCGACATTCTGGCGCGGCTGGTGGGCGCGAAGCTTGCCGAGATTCTCGGCCAATCGGTGGTGATCGAGAACCGGCCCGGAGCCGCCGCGCGGCTTGCCGCCGAATACGTCGCCAATCAATCGGCCGACGGCTACACGCTTTTGGCCAGCCCGATCGGTGCGATGTCGATCGCGGCCGCCATCTATCCCGATCTCAAATACAATCCGACCAAAACTTTCGTGCCGCTCGCTCTGGTCGGCCAATTTCCGCAGATCTTCGTGGTCCGGCCGGACACCCCGGCCAATAACGTCAAGGAACTGGTCGCCTACGCCAAGCAGCATCCCGACAAGGCGAATTATCCGGCCACTTCGCCGGCCTTCATCATCCCGATGGAAGAGTTGAAATTGGCATCCGGCATGCCCGGCGTGATGATCCCCTACAAGAGCAGCGCGGAAATGGTGCTCAGCGTTATCGATGGCCAGAGCATGATGGCGAGCATCGATCCGCCGCCGACCGTGCCGCAGGTCAAGGCCGGCAAGCTCAAGGCGCTGGCCGTGACCGGCAATGAGCGCTTGGCCGAACTTCCCGACGTGCCGAGCATGACCGAGGCCGGCTACCCGAGCGTCGACGTGCAGCTCTGGAGCGGCATGTTCGCGCCGATCGGCACGCCGGCGCCGATCGTCGCCAGGCTGGAAAAGGCGCTCGCCGAGGCGATCCACGATCCCGGCGTGGCGGCGAAGCTCAAGGCTTTGGCCGTCAATCCCAGCAACGCCACGCCCGAGGAATTCAAGCACATCATCGAAAGCGACATCGTCAAAATCAAAAGCGTGGTCAAAGCCGCGAACTTGAAGTTCGAGGACTAAGGCGGCCGACAGCGCGTGGCGAATAGCGAGCGATTGTCATGGTCCGCGCATGCGGACGATCCAATACTCACAAAGGGTCATTGATCCTGTTCACAATTTCCTGGGCGACATCAAACAAAATTCTCGCGTCTACCGCGAGGGCGATTAGCCCTGCCACCAACCCGATGGTGAGCATTAGTCCGTCCGCTTCGAGGTAAGCGAGGGAAATGAAACTGATCAAAGCGGCAGGAAGCACGTTGCTCGCCGGGAGCGGATTCGAGAGCAGTCTTACTGTGAGCAACAAGAGCATTAAGCCAACAATCCGCCTGGTGGCGCCCAGCGGCATCGGCCAACGCGGGCGGACTGCCCTTTCCAAGACTTTCAAGGCCGGGATTGCGCGCTTCAGGACAGCGCTGAGCTTGCCGGTCGGCAGCGGACGCGTCGCAATCCATTGTGGGAACGTCGGTGCCGGCCGGCCTGCAATCATCTGAAAGATCGGTACCAGGAGTAGGAATCCAGCCGGCAGCGAAATCCCAGGTGCGGCGGCGGCAATCGCAAGCAGCAGGATGATTGCTGCATATGATTGGTCGTGAAGACTGGTCATGAGCCACTCCAAGGTGAAGTGACCGGCCGGCGCACCGTCGTGCACCTGTTGGAGCAAAGTTGAGGCGGCGACAAAGGCCGGCCGCGTTTGCTGCGTTTCTCTCACGTCGGCCTCCTGAGGCGGAAACACTGGGGCCGGTATCATGCCTGAGCGTAGCGCGCCAACGGCCTCGCCGCTTCCCTTTTTATCATCGCGACCCCTCTGCCATGGTGAAACTTCCGGGCGGCAAAAGCCGATGGCTGACCCGTCGCTCCGGTACCAGGACGCTAAGTGCCCGGGGCCGAATTTTGTAGTGAAGTGGCGCATCCATGACGCTGACTTCTCCATCAATGGATACATTGACACGCGCGGTTCCGGGCTCAATCCATATTTCTTCCGTTTCGAAAGCATTGAGCTCTTCGTCGGCATCGCCCCCCAAAAGGGTCCGCAGCGCAACGCCCACGAAATTTCGGCGGCCATGGCTCGGCGCCGTGCACACCCACAACCGGCCGGAATCCAACGTCAATCTCGTACCGATCTCAAGCCCGGACGTTTGGTATCGGTTGTTGCCGATGAACAGGAAGGGCGTCACGTGCTCCAGCGCTTCGATTTGGTCGAGGTGCAGCTTAATGCGAAGGCGGAAAAAGCGTCGCACAATCGACCGCAAGGCAAGCATGAACGCTACCTGCTTCACATGTCCGCGGCGCTCTTGTTCTTCCCTTTGACGCACGAAATGCGGATAGAAGCCCACGCCCGAATTGTTCACAAATACGCGGCCGTTGACCTCGCCGACATCCACATGCGCAATTTTCCCGGTGAAGAGATTCCGGACGGCAGCTTCGATGTTCAGCGGCAACCCGATATCTTTGGCAAAATGGTTCAACGTCCCCATCGGGATAACACCGAGCGCGGTCACCGCGCCTGCCAGTTTCCCAGCCACGGCATTGACCGTACCATCGCCACCACCTGCGACGACCGTCTGAGGTCGGTCGGCCAACGCACGTGCGACCAAAGAGGAAATGTCGTCACCGCGCTTTGTAACAATCACCTTCGCCGCGGCGCCGAATTCGCGCGCAATATGCGCAATGTGCGTCTTCGCTTCCTCCACATGAACGGAATGGCCATTGAGTATGCAGACTGGGCCCGGTGAAGCTTGCTGCAGCGCCGATGTCATGACCCTGCCAACACCATCGTTACGCGCCGACATTCAAATCTCGATGCCGAGGGGAAGCAATTCAGAAATGCGTTGAGCTTGCTTGTTATCCGGGCTGTTTTTTCGAGCGCAGACCTCTCACGATCGACAGCGCGGCGGGAACGAGAAGTTTTTGCGCAGCAACGTCCAATGGATTTTGGACAATTCCTGTGATGGTTTCCTTTACGTTCTTCATTTCCTGGGCGACGGCTTCGAGCATGAGTTTGAGGCCTCGCGCGTCCTCTTGAATGGCTTCAACCGCCATTTTGCGGACTTCGAACGCGAGATCGATTTCCGGTCCTGGCCGGGAATTGCTGCCTATCAAGAGAATGATGGCCGCGATGACAAGATCGACCGCCGCAACGACGGCGGCCGCCCACACCGCCCCGACGGGTGCCTGTAAGGCATAGAAAGCGGCGAGGTTGGCCATGCCCAGCCCGAATACGGCGATCAGTGCTGCTAAGGCGAAAAGGCCGAGTCGACGCACCAGGACGTTGACCCAAATTCTGCCGATGAGAAAATCGGCCTTGTGCAGAACCTGTAGGTCACGAAGTAGATGATCGATCATGGCACCACTCCTCAGCGTCGTCCAAGCAGGCGGCCGATCAATATTCCGACCAACATTGCGCCGATCACGCTTTGGGTGGGATGTGCGGCGATGTTCTTTTCCGCGTCCGCGAAAAAACTTGTGACCTCGTTGACGAGCTCGCGCAGCTGATCGCGCAATTCGCGCTCGTCCGCACTCTCCTTAACCGGCTCGGTATGGCTGGGTGGCGCCGGCGGCGAAACGGCGGACGCCGCCGAATGCTGTCGCTGCGCGGCCGAAAGCTCGTCTTGCAACGACTTTAGTTCGCGCGACACGACAACATCGGCGGCCATGGCAACGCCCTTTCGAGGTCAGCGGTATCCGTCCAAGCTTGTTCTCAAGGCAGCCGCTTCAGGCGGTCGGCGGAGCAGAGCGCTTGAGTACGTCCCATGCAGCCTGATTGGCACGATCAAAAGCTTTCCGCGACTCCGCCAAAGCCGCGCTCAACGCCGACCAGGATTCGCTTCCCGCCTGCTTGACCTTCTGCAAGCGTGCTTCGGCCTCCGATGCATCCGCCTTCATCTGCTTGACGGCGGCATCGATGTCGACGCGCCTCGCGGCTGCCACCTTGGCTGCTTCACCGTGGAACTTCTCGGCCGCCTCGCGCCAAGCCTTCACTTGAGCTGCGGCAACGTTCTGGAACGCGGTTTGTTGCTGCCCGATCTGCTTACCGACGGTCTCGAAGTACGTTTTGACCTGCGCCTCGAACCCGTTCCATTGCGCTTCCGATTGCTTCCTGGTCTGTTCCCAGGTGGCTTGCCCGGCTTCGGCCTGTTTCTTGACGGTGGTCTGAAACTCATCGCGGCGTTTTTTCAATTCCGCGATCAATTCATCCGATTTGGGTTTGGCCTCCGCCTTTATCTGGCCCGCCTTGGCTTCGAGCGAGGCCAATGCGGCATCCATCTCGTCGATGCGCTCCTTGGTCCAATTCAGGTATGCGTGCGCGCTGCTTTGCTCTGACATGATCGTCTCCATTTCGTTCAAATTTATCTCATAGCCAAATTTATCTCATAGCCAAATTTATCTCATAGCTATGTCTCGTCGTTGACGTTCGCTGCCGACGTCAGGCCTCTTTGAATTTTCGGACCTTGAAGGCGAAACCGATCATCAAGATTCCGTAGGCAATCGCAAACAGGGCGATCAGCCAAATCAAGGCCAGCGCGCCGGCGCCGGGCAGGATGAAAAGGAAGATTCCGAACAGCACCGCCAACGCGCCGTCGAGGATCAGCCACCACTCGTCTTCGATAACATTACGGAGCTCGATGGCGCCAATGATCTGCAGTACGCCTGTCGCGACCACCCAGCCGGCGATGAAATATAAGAGCGTAAGCGCGGTAAGACCGGGCCACACGAATGTTCCTATGCCGATGGCGATGCCAAGCAGGCCTACAAGCACGAGCCACCATCGGACCTTGGCAGCGCCCCTGCCGAAGATGGCTGCCGCCAGCGCGAAGACACCGTCAGCTAGAGCATAGGCTCCGAAAACAGGATGAGCGTTAGAAGGCTGATCCCCGGCCATATCAGCGACAGCGCTCCGAATATGAGGGCCGCAATTCCGCGCAACAAGAAGAGCCACCAATTCCGCGCGAACAACTGCGCAAGCGAGATGACGCTTGTCGAATGGAATGTCTGGCTGGTCATGGCTCATACCCCCATCGGTATGGATAACAAAAATAAACCGGCCATCCGCCACTCACGTTGATTTGGATCAAACGGCACGTTCATTTTGCAGCTTTGGCGAAATAAGGACGGCAACGAATTTATTCAGTCTTTTCATCCTCTTCGTCGTTATTGTCTCGACGCCACAGCTACAGCCCTGTTGCAGGCTCGCTTCGAAGCGAGCGGCGCAGCGCAGATCGCGGCGATTGCGCGCGACCCTCAAGAACATCTCTCATTGGGCTCGTCGGGGAGTTTTCTTTTCGCACGCTGAAGTCCTGTCTCGATTTTGACAGCCATAGCCATCAATTCGCGGCCCGCAACTTCCAGGCCCTGCGCAATCTCTTGCCTTAGCCCCGGCACCCTGGCGCAACGGAAGCATTCTTCTGCTTCCTGAACGAAACGCTCGGCATCAGCGCTGCTGAACGGTCGGCGAATTTCAGATTCGGCGGCGACCTTGCGTAAGAGAGTCGCGCTCAGCGATACGAGCAGCTCATAAAGCTGCTGATTTTGCTGCTGCAACTCTCTGATCGGGGACTCAAACTCAGTCATGCTCGCGATTGCCTTGTTCCATGCTCGCGATTGCCTTGTTCGGCACATGGGGAAATAGCCGGCCATTCGCCAATACGCGGAACTATCTCTTTCCATACTTGGCGGATATGATCGATCTGCAGCGCTTCAAAGCGCTGGCCTGTTCTTTGCCTGATTTTGAGGGATGGCAAATGGAACTGCGGCACCTGCGCTATTTTGTAGCCGTCGCCGAAGAGTTGAGTTTTACGCGAGCAGCCAAGAAGCTGCGTATCAATCAGCCGCCTTTGAGCGCGCAGATTCGCCAGCTGGAAAACGAACTCGGCACTCAACTGTTTCGACGGTTGACGCGAGGCATCGAGCTGACAGACGCGGGAAAGCTCTTACTCGAACAAGCCCGCATTATCCTCAAGCAGGTGGAAGACGCCGCCCTCGGCGTGCGGCGTCGCGGCCGCGGCGAAACTGGGCGCATCATTGTCGGCTCCAGCGGTGCGATTTTCCACCCGCTTGTTGTGAAGGCCCTTTACGAGAGCAAGACGCGTTATCCGAATCTTACAATCGCTACGGAACTCGAAGTGACCAACACCTCGATGCTGCTCGCATGGCTGCGCACCGGACGCATCGATCTATGCCTGCTCTCCATCCCAATCGAGGACAATGAGGGCCTAATAATCGAGCCGCTGGTTGATGAGGACTGCGTGGTCGCGTTGCCAAGTGGGCACGCACTCGCCAATTCTCCATCGTTGTCTTTGGAAAGTCTCGCCAAAGAGAAGTTCGTCCTCTCTTCGCGCGCCTTCAGCCCGGCCTTGTATGACGCCATTGTGGCTGCGTGTGAAAGAGCGGGATTCAAACCAAAGATGGACCAGGAAGTGCCGCAGATCGTCAACGTGATCCCCGTGATCGCGGCAGGCTTCGGCGTATCCATCGTTCCGCGATCATTCAGCGAAATCCACTTCGCGGGTGTCAGCTACATCGATATCGATAGGGATGCACCCCGATCGGCGCTCGGGTTGGTTTATCGACGCGATGAGCGCTCTGCTGCCGTCAAGAACGCCATCAAGGCGGCCCACGTTGCAAAGCTCGCTCAGTCGCAGGTCGACGACTAATCATCTTCTAGAAGGTCGCCCTTGGCTCATCCGCGACTGAGTCAACCCGGCAAGTCCGGTTCGGGATGGGCCGGCAGATTTGCCGCCGGAGATCACGTCGGCGTGATGTCGCCAAGCCGGAAAAGGCGCTCGCCGAGGCGATCCACGATCCCGGCGTGTCGGCGAAGCTCAAGGCTTTGGCCGTCAATCCCAGCAACGCCACGCCCGCGGAATACAAGCACATCATCGAAACCGACATCGTCAAAATCAAAGGCGTAGTCAAAGCCGCCAATTTGAAATTCGAGGATTAGCGGCGGTTCCGCGCTTTGCACCACGTCGCTTTTTTTGCGACGAGGGCTTGACAGGCGTCCCTGCACCGGTTACATGAGCCGAAGCTCGCCCAGCGAAGGGACGTCACCGGTGACGGCCGATTGACGGGGCGGGTGCGGTGCCCGCGGGCGGGGCTCGTAACCCCGCTCCCGGGCGGCTTCGGGCATCATTCACGCCGGTACTACGGCCGGCGCGGGAGGTGCAGTCCCTGGACTGGGACAGGTGAAGGCGGGTAACGCCCGCGGGATCCACGTCCCAGGAAGCATGGCCTGGAGTTGAGCCGGTTGGCCTTCGGGCTTCCGGCGAGAGCCGCGGTGGAGCGCCGGAAGGCGCGCGCGCCCGAAGCGCGAGCGGGTGGCAACATTCGCTTTGCGTGGCGCGCTGCCGCACCCGACGGTGCGGTTCGTGCAGTTTGCGCCTCTCGGCGCTCCGCCTCCCTTCGGGGAGAGCTTATATGCAGTGGCTTGGACAGAGCTCGGATGCGAAGGCGCATCGCGAGAAGGATTGTATGCGAATTGGCGCGGAGCATAAGACGTCAGAATCGGAAATGGGTGGTATGCTGGTAAAGATGACGCCCAATCCACGAATGAGGTAACGAAGGAAATCGCCTCCACGATCATGGCCTAGTTTCTCGCGAGGGTGTATAAATGATAGGTTCACAACTCCGGGGGGAGAAACATGGCTATCGTCGTGTCGCTAATCAACATGAAGGGTGGGGTTGGGAAAACCACAGTAGGATTCAATTTGGTTTGGTATGCCGCACATCGAGGTAACAAGAAGGTGCTTCTTATCGATCTCGATCCACAAGCGAACGCAAGCCAGTATCTCATGGGGCCGGTCCGATACAAACAGTTTCTAGACGCCAACAAATCAACCATTGTTGACTTGTTTGAGCAGTTTACGGCCCCAACGATTAGCAAGAAGGCGCCCACACCATTCGATCCAAAATCTGTGATCGTTCAAATACGCAAGTGGAGCGACGGCAGCCGAATAGACTTACTTCCTTCGCGGCTAGAGCTTGCATGGACGCTTAAGAATCCTACTAGCAAGGATCATCTTTTGGCGAATTTCGTCACAAAGGTTCAATCGTCTTATGATCTTATTCTGATCGACTGTGCACCTACAGAGTCCATTTTGACGAATGCTGCATATCGATCAAGTCGATATGTGCTTGTGCCAGTCAAGCCGGAGTTTCTAGCCGCAATTGGAATACCGTTGCTCATACGCTCTTTGAATGATTTCAAGATCCAGTTCGAAAATCATGTGCTAGAAATCGCCGGAATCCTGTTCAATGATGCTGACCCACAGCATACAAAAAAGGAACACAATCAGGGTCGAAAAGATGTGCAAGCGCTTGCAACCCAACAGGGATGGTACGTGTTTAAGAATGAAGTACGTCATTCCGACTCGTTCCCTACGGGTGCACGGACCGCTTTGCCAATTTTTGCTACCAGTTATGCTCGTTGGTGGGTCAAAAATGAATTTGACCAAGTGGGAGCGGAATTTATGAAACGGATCGGACTATGATACCGAAGGCCAGACAGCTTTTCCTTGAGCTCTACCTTTTGCGGCTTCGCTACACGGATTCCGAAATCGATGAGGCGTCCGACTTACTAAAGGTCATGAATGACGCCGAACTTCACAACGTAATAGGTGCCCTTAAGCAGATAGATGTGGGGCGCGGGCGCAGTAAAGCATCGAGAAAATCTACGCCGTCGAAGAATTATCTCGGACCATCAACACCGCAGAATATACAAAAGGCAATAGCTTACTTTGCAGAAAGGCTCACGAGAAAGAGACTACTGCAAGCCTCAGATGAATTGGAAAAATTTGCGCGATCAATCGGTGTCAGGGCGTACTACGGAACTGACAGATCTACCGTTGTGCATGCCATCAAGGAGGCACTAGAAGGTATGCCGCCGACTCGTGCTCTCCAAAGCATGAGAAGCATTGACGGTCAGTCAAAGTCGGATTCTGACGCTTATGTGAACCTCGCAAAAACTCTTATGAGAAGTTGAACACGCTGGTCCTTCGTCCGGTTACAGTCGTTTCTACCGCAAGCGGGGGGATAGGAAGCGAAGTGCGTTGCGAGAACGATGTGCGCCGCGATCTCACACGTCCAGCGCCGCCTCATCCGCGAACTCGGCACGCTCCTGGATGAAGTCGAAACGCGCTTCGGCTTTGGCGCCCATCAGCCGCTCGACGGATTTTTCGGTGTCTTTGCGGTCTTCGGCGACGAGTACGACGCGAAGGAGCGTGCGCTTTCGCGGATCCATGGTGGTTTCTTTGAGCTGCGCCGCCATCATCTCGCCGAGGCCCTTGAAGCGGCTGACTTCGACCTTGGCGTTGGCGTTGAATTCTTTCTTCAAAATCTCGTCGCGGTGCTTGTCGTTGCGGGCATAGAAATTCTTGCCGCCGTGGGAGAGCCGGTAGAGCGGCGGCACCGCGAGATAAAGGTGGCCCTTGTCGATCAGCTGCGGCATCTGCCGATAGAAGAAGGTGATGAGGAGCGAGGCGATATGGGCGCCGTCGACGTCGGCATCGGTCATGACGATGACGCGGCCGTAGCGCAAATCCTCGTCGCGATACTGCGCGCCGGTGCCGCAGCCGAGCGCCTGCACGAGGTCGGCAAGCTGCTGGTTTTGTTGGAGCTTGTCTTTGCCGGCCGAAGCGCAGAGGAT
>Ga0207416_1000285_pt1 | contig 91346 bp, 72 predicted proteins | sample PaiPotPPM11metaG_FD_184107 | JGI IMG/M metagenome (GOLD analysis project Ga0207416, IMG submission 184107) | Iron sulfur acid spring bacterial and archeal communities from Banff, Canada, to study Microbial Dark Matter (Phase II) - Paint Pots PPM... ... | reverse complement strand
GCTCTGGCTTCGCCATCTCTCCCCCAATTCTGGGGGAGAGCCGCGACGGAAACATGCATTCCAACAGTGCTCTGCCGGCAGTTTGGCGGACCGCCCCATTTGGCAGCCTTGATTGCCACCACCGCTCTCCCCCAGAATTGGGGGAGAGATGGCGAAGCCAGAGCGGGGGCCAGGCCACTCCCGCACCAGCCGATCGCACCATTTGGCGACAACCGTATCCCAAGCCAAGGAGGCAACCGCAATGCCCGATACCGCAGCACACCGCCCCTACGGCTCCCCTATTGACGCCTCGTCCGGCCCGCGTCGCTCGCTGATCCTGGCCGGCGGCGGTATGCGCGTGGCCTACCAGGCCGGCGTGGTGCGGGCGCTGTTGGAGGCTGGCCTGACCTTTGCCCACGCCGATGGAACGTCGGGCGGTGTCATCAACCTGGCCATGCTCCTGTCCGGGCTGTCGCCGGAGGAGATGTGCGAGCGCTGGCGGACGTTGAACGCCCGCGACTTCATCTCCTTCATGCCGGCCGAACAGTACCTCAAGGCCCTGGACATGCGCGCGATGGGCAGCGCCGACGGCGTGCGCGACAAGGTATTCCCCCATCTGGGCATCGATGTCGAGAGGATCCGTGCCGCGGACGGTATGGTCGGCACCTTCAACGTCTGCAACTTCACGCGCAAGACGCTGGAGTCGATCCCCAACGACGCTATCGAGCTGGACCTCCTGATCGCCGGCGTCTCTCTCCCCATCTTCATGCCGCCGGTCACGCACAACGACTCCCTATATGCGGACGCGGTCTGGATCAAGGACGCCAACCTCATGGAGGCGGTCCGCCGGGGCGCCGAGGAGCTCTGGGTGGTCTGGTGCATCGGCAACACGGGCGAGTACAAGAACGGCATGTTCGACCAGTACGTCCACATGATCGAGCTCAGCGCCAATGGCGGGCTGTTCGAGGAGTTTGATCGGATTGCTGAGATCAATACGCGCATCGCCAAAGGCGAGCCGGTTTACGGCCACAGCCAGCCGATCAAGCTGCACCTGATCAAGTCGGAGTATCCCTTGCCGCTGGACCCCGACCTCTACTTCGGCCGGATCAGCACCGCCACCTTGATCGACATGGGCTACGCCGATGCCAGCCGCTATCTGGCGGTGGCAGGGTCCGAGGGGCTGCCTTTCCAGCCCGACGTCACGGGCATGCAAGAAGACCAGGCCGGAATCACCTTCAGTGAGACCATGACGGGCGGCTTTGCACTGGGCGCCACAGACCCAGCGGATGGCGATGTGCAGGGCAAGGTGGCGGGAACCGCTATGACGATGCACTGCACCATCAACGTCCACGACCTGGCGCGCTTCGTCGCCGACCCCGACCACACGGGCGGCATCACCGGCCACATCAGCTTCCCCGCCTTCGGCGAGGACATCCCGGCCCAGCGCGGCGTCTTCAACCTGTTCCAGCCCACGGACCAGCCTCAGCACACGCGCATGGTCTACGAGCTGGCCTTCCGACACGAGGGACGGCAGTACTACCTGGCCGGGCGGAAGGAGGTCCGGCACGATCCGCTGATAGACATCTGGCGCGACACCACCACCCTGTTCACTCAGTTGCACGAGGGGCCGCACAAGTCCGGGCCGGTGGTGGGAGCGGGCATCCTGCACATCCAGCCGAACGACCTGGCCAAGCTCATCGCCGCTTTACACGCCACCCACGCCGATTCGCTGGGCGAGCGGGCGCAGGCGATGCTACGATTCGGCAGGTTCTTCGCGGGGGAGCTGTGGGAAACGTATGCGAGGGGGCGAGGGGGCGATGAGGCGATGAGGCGATGAGGCGCAAGGGCGAACCGGGGAGGGGGCGGTCGGCTTAGAGAACGGAGAGATAGTCCCCTCTCGCCGCCGTGTTCCCAGTTCCCAGGCACCCCCTCGCCTCATCGCCTCATCGCCCCCTCGCCCCTTCGCAGTAAGGAGGAGCTATGCCGGCGGATGATGGATCCAACATCGCCATCGTGAGCGACCTGCATCTATCAATGGGCTACAATCCGCGGACGGGCGCCTACGAGCGGCGGGAAGACTTCTTCTATGACGGCGTGTTCGCCCACTTCCTGGACGACCTGCAGGCCCGCGCCGCCCGTGAGGGCCGCAAGTGGCGGCTGGTGATCCTGGGCGATGTGTTCGACTTTCTGCAGGTCGACCTCAACCTCGAGGGGAAGGTCGCCGCGCCCCTGGATCGGTCCACGCCCACCACGCTGGCCCGAATGGACGTGATCGCTCGTGGCCATCCCGAGTTCTTCGAGGCGCTGGGTCGGTTCGTCGCCGCCGGTTTCCCCCTGGACGTGCTGCCGGGCAACCACGACATCGAGATGATCCGCCCGTCCAGCCAGGAGCACTTCAAGCGGCTGCTCGTCCAGGCCAGCGGCAAGGAGGAGGCAGCCGCGGGCGTCACCTTCTACCCCTGGATCTACTACATTCCTGGTGTCGTCTACGCCGAGCACGGGCAGCAGTACGACGACGAGAACTCCTTCACCACGGTGATGGAGCCCTATCCGCCCGACGACGCCGCGAATAGAGAAGCCATCGACCAGCCGCTCGGCTCGTACTTTGTCGAGTATCTCTACAACTACATCGAGCCGATCGATCCCTTCGCCGACAACATCAAGCCGTCGTCGCGGTACATCCTGTGGGCCTTGCGCGCGCACCCGGTGCTGGCGCTCAGCACCATGGGCGAGCACTTTCGGTTGTTCACCAAGGTGTTGGGGCATACCGGGGAGCTGAGCGCCGCCCAAGTCGACCAGCGACGGCAAACGTACCGCGAGCAAGTGCTGCGACCCTACGCGGCCGAGCTGGGCTTGGGCTACGACACCGTGGTTGCCATCGACAAGATGGCGGCCGTGCCGGCGATGTCGAGCAAGATGGGCCAGCTCGAGGTGCTGGTCGGCAATCCGCTGCGCCATCTGGCGCCCACGCTGGCCGCGCTGGTCGCCCTGTTCGTCTCCCTGCGCCGGACGCGCGGGATGAAGCGCTCATTCCTGCTCTTCGCCGTGGCGCTGGCGGCGCTGGCAAGGCGAGAGCGCCGCGACGCTCACCCGGCGACGCAGCGGATGGGCTACCTCCAGCGAGCGGCCGGGCAGATCCACGCCCAGCTGCAGAAGGAGCAGAAGGCCGTGCCGCTGTACGTGTTTGGCCACACCCACAAGGCGGAACAGTTCCCGGTGGGGGGCGACGACCCGGCGCCGCACTACATCAACAGCGGCACCTGGACGCCGCTGGTCCCCGACCCCTACGACCTGCTGGCCACCCGCGACCGCTTCACCCTGGTCCAGATCACGCGCGACACCGCCACCGGCGCGTCGGTCAGCCGCCTGATGTTTTGGAACGACGCCTCGGGCCGGCCGGATATGCTGCCGTTGATGACGGGGTAACGGCTGTTCAGGCGTCCCTTCCGGCGTCGCCGGGCCGCTTCCAGACGCTGATTCTGATCCTCCCTCCAACTGCCAATTCACCCGCGGGCGCTCGGTATCTAGGTCATTTTCATCACCGTGCCGTACCCTCTCTACGCGGCTTTCGGTAACGAGCTGGATGCCGTTGTAACGCGATCTCACCCGTTATTGGTTCCTTAAGCCGAGGCGCGCCGCGCCCTGGAGGAGGAGATCGAGCGGCTGCGGCGCCAATTGGGAGGGCGTGAATGAGCCGCGGCGGGCGGGCAAGCCTTCGTGCGCCCCATTAGTCCAACACAGCGGCAGCCGCGGAGGATTCGCGGTTGAATGTCATAGTCGTCATGAGGACAAGCTATCCCAACCGCAGGGAGAGTCGCCTATGCACTGAGGGACCTTGCATGGAACAGAGGGACACCGTTTTGTGAAAGGTGCGTAGGAGGAACCATGTCGTACGGGAACCGACTTGCTCGAGTGACACTGTCAACGGCGATGCTGTTGGTGTCGTCGCTGATGATGCTGTTGGCGATGCCTGCCACTGCGCTGGCGGCGCCGGCACCGGCACCTCCCTTTACCGAATGTCCCCACGTGGGGAGCGCCACGAGCTGCGCCGTCCTGATCGTCTTCAATGCTGATGGGACGACCACGCTCCTGAACGATCCGAGCGTTACTCCGTTTGACACCCCGCCGGTTGAGGACACGCTCGTTGGGGTGCTCAACAACACGGGGGTGACCATCTCCAATGTCGTAATTTCCTCCGGCCTCGCCATCTTCGGGTTTGATAATGACGGGGTGTGTAACGTCTCTTCCTTCCGTCCGAGCGGCTGTCCATTCGGCTCCACCGGGTACGAGGGACCGAACACCAGCTTCTCGAGCATTAACGGCGCGCGGACCTCCGGTACCGTCAATTTCACCGGCGGCCTGGTCAACGGAGCCTCCGCCTACTTCGGGCTCGAGGAAAGGGTAACCGCGGCGAACATCACGATCCCTGTGGCCAAGCTCACCTACACCGGCGCGACCAGCCAGGATTTCAACGATCCCGCCGCGCTCTCGGCCACCCTGGTCGACGCGGCCACCAGTGCGCCACTGGTGGGGGCCACGATCACGTTCAAGCTGGACGGGCAGGCGCCATGCACGGGCATAACGGACGCCTCAGGCAAGGCCACCTGCAGCGTCACGCCCAATGAGGCAGCCGGCGGCTACTCACTGGTCGTCAGCTTCCCCGGCAACGCCTTCTATCTGCCTGTCACCACGACGGTCCCCTTCACGGTAACCAGGGAAGAGACGGCGCTCAGCTATAACGGCGCCACGACCAGCGACTTCAACGACGCGGCCACGGTGTCCGCGACGCTCACGGAGGACGGCGCCGCGCCAATTGCTGGTGTCACGCTCAGCTTTACGCTGGACGGACAGGCGCCGTGCACGGGCACCACAGATGCTACCGGCAAGGCTTCCTGCAGCATCACCCCCAACGAGGCGGCCGGTACCTACACCCTCACCGCCAGCTTCGCCGGTAACGGCTTCTACCTGCCCGCCAGCGCCACCCCCAATTTCGTCGTGACCAAAGAGGAAACGACGCTCAGCTACACCGGTGACACGCTGATCGCCAATGGCGGGACGGCGACACTGTCCGGTGTCCTGAAGGAGGATGGCACGACCCCGATCGCCGGCCGCACGGTGAGCTTCACCCTCGGCACCGGCGCCAGCGCGCAAAGCTGCAACGGGACCACCAACGCCAGCGGGGCGGCAAGCTGCACCGTCAGCCCGGTGAGCCAGCCGTTGGGTCCGGGCACGGTGGCGGCCAGCTTCGCCGGTGACGGCTTCTACCTGCCGGCCTCGGCCAGCGCCAACACGCTGCTCTTTGCCTTCCTGGCCCAGGGCTCCTTCGTGGTTGGGGACCAGAGCGATACCGGGGCAGTGAACTTCTGGGGCGCCCAGTGGGCAAACAATAACTCGCTCAGCGGCGGCGCCGCGCCCAACAGCTTCAAGGGCTTTGCCAACACCACGAGCACCCCGCCGGCCTGCGGCCAGACCTGGACCACCGACCCGGGCAACAGCTCCGGTCCACCGGCTAGCATCCCCAGCTACATGGCGGTGATCGTCTCGAGCTCGATCAGCAAGTCCGGCAGTACCATCTCCGGCAATACGCCGGAGATTGTCGTCGTCAAGACCGATCCCGGCTACGCGCCCAATCCGGGGCACGCCGGCACCGGCACCGTGGTGGCCGTCTTCTGCCACTAGAGGAGCGGCGGGAGGCGGCAGGCCCGCTTCCCGCCTACCTTCCCACAAGGGCGCTAGCATTCTCCGCACGCATGGACAGTTCCACCGGACGCCAATGAACGTTGAGTAACTATTCGGGAATCGGGCAACCGGGCGCCGTAGGGACAGCCCCCGTGACCGACCCTGTTGCCGCCACCAGCGGTTATCGCCGATAGGTGCGGGCAGGACCAGGGCAGCCACGGGGGGCCGCCCCTACGGATCGCGGGTGAAGAACCGAAACTAAGCTGGCACTGCACAACCGTGCGGCGCACCACACGCCATGGAGGCGCTTGACGCGGCGCGGAAATCTCACTATAGTGTCAGCGTTCCCGACAGACTCCCATCTCTCGGTTGTAGGTTACGGTGATCAACGAATGGGAGGTGTGCCTATTGCTCCTCTATCCCTAGCGCGCAGGTGAGGATGATCTGTGTTCATGTCGGCGACTGACGCCGGCTCTGTGAGCTGGAATAAGTGATGAGTACATCGCGTGAGCGTTGGTCCGATCCATCAGAGCGTGACCAAGTCGAATAGAGGAGAGCAGCCATGGCAGAACAGCAGACACCCGGAGGAGAGGACTTTGTAGCCCGGCTGGTCAAGGATGCGAAACAACCTCCTGAGACCATATTGTTGATGGGATTTCAGGGGGCATCCTCGGAGGAAGGCCACACTCGACTGTATTTTGATGCACAGTTGAGCGACTATGTAGACATCCCCAATACGGCCATTCTGCACACGCAGAGCATTCCGGCAGCACAGGCTCCGTTAGGCGGGAGCTATGTCTGGATTCAGCAGGACGCCCAGGTTCTCCACGGGAAGGCCGGTACGACCCGCCAGACGGCACGGTTCTGGGAAGGCCGCATGTCACAGTGGAGCGCACCGTACGGCGGCATGGGCCAGGCCCAAGCAGGGGCGGGAGCCATAGCACGCCCATTTCCATGCCCGTGCCCGTGCCCGTGCCCGTGCCCGTGCCCGTGCCCGTGCCACCCATGTCCATGTCCCTGTCCATGCCCGTGCCCATGCCCCTGTCCGTGTCACCCGTGTCCGTGTCCTTGCCACCCATGTCCTTGCCCATGCCCATGCATACAGACGGCAGCCGCCTCGGCCCCGTACGGCGCGGCCGCACCTTTTGGGTATGCCGGGCCACAGATGTATCAGGGTGGACCAGCGTACGGCGGCATGGGGCAGCCGCACGCAACGGCTGGAGCCGTAGCGCGGCCATGGCCGTGCCCGTGTCCATGCCCTTGCCCTTGTCCGTGCCCCTGTCCGTGTCCGTGTCCGTGCCCTTGCCACCCATGTCCATGTCCCTGTCCGTGCCCATGCCCGTGTCCCTGCATTCAGTCTTCGTTTAGCACCTACCCGTACGGGTCCTAGCGTCTCGCTATGGGATGGACTGGTCCGGCGACCTGGGGACCGGCGTGGCCGGCGCCGTATGGCGGCATCCGGCCGTCGGGCCGGCAGCGCCGACCTGTGAATGTTCAGTCGGCCCACATCGGGATCATCGAGTTGGGTCGAGTCGGCTGCGGCGCCCTGCTGCGCCTAATGCAGCACGGGGTGCGCAACTTCGCGCTGGCCGACACCCGGCCGGTCCTGGCCGCGGACATTGTCGATAGTCCGCTGTTTGGCTGGGAGGATCTGGGACGGGCGAGGGCCGAGGTAGCGCTCGCCCGCCTCCAGACCTGGGGTCCGCGTACCCACCTGGAGGTCCGGCCGGGGCCGGAGGCTGGCTTTGCCTGGGACTTTGCCTGGCTGGGCGAGTGTGACGCCTGCGTTCTCGCGGCAGACGTCTACGCTCCCCAGTACGCGTTCGCCGTCAATGTCGCCTGCTTAATGCACGGCGTTCCACTGCTGCCCGGGCTCCTGATGGGCGTCGTGGGGCAGCTCGGCCCGCTGGTTCGCTCAGGTGGAAGTCCATGCCTGCGCTGCGCCGACCTGCGCATCCTCACGACGTCCAAGCGGCCGTCGTACCCCGCGCCCATGCTCCCTGATCCGGCGGTGGCTGGTCGCGTCGGCTGGGCGCTGGCCGACGAGGTCGCGCGGCTCATCACCACACCCGAGCAGCTCACCACCAACGGGATATTGCACTACCTGTGGTCCAACGGCGCCGCCACGCAGCACCCGGTGCTGCGGACCACGCGCTGCCCCGATTGTGCGGCGTTACCGCCTTTTTTGCCACTCCGTTCACCGACCGAGCTGGTGTACCAGGATCAACCACCTGCTGATGCCCGCCGCATCCTGGGCGTCCAGAACCGACTGGTCGACCCGGTGACGGGATTGATCCGCACGTTGCAGCGCGCGGAGGTCAGCGCTGACGATCCGTCCGTCCCCCAGTGGGTGGCTACGGTAGCCGACATTGGGTGGACGAGCTTTGGGACGGACGCGGTCTACTGCGGCGGCACCGATCTGTCGGAGGAAGCCGCGCTGGCCGCGGCTCTCGGCGAAGCCGTCGAACGGTCGGCCGCCTGTCAGCCCGGCTACGGGGATATGCGCGTCGCCACGTACGGCGATGTCGCCGCGGACGCCATCGACCCACTGGCCTGGGATGTGTTCCACCCGCTTACGCGGCAACAGGCGGGCTTCCCGTACCTCGCGCCGGCGCACGAGCAACCGGTGAGCTGGGTGTGGGGCTACGCCCTGGGGGAGCGGCGCCCGGTGTTGGCGCCGGCGGCGCGCGTCTTCGTGCCGTTCCGGCCGCTCGTCCCGGGTGATCAGACCGACGTGCCGACGCTGAGCGGCTTCTCGACCGGCAACACGCTGGAAGAGGCGACGCTGGGCGCCGTGCTTGAGGTGCTCGAGCGTGATGCCTTCATGCTGGCCTGGGCGAACCGACTGCCCATGCAGCGCCTGGAGATCGACCGCTTGTCGGCGGACGATGTTGGCGCCTACGTCGCGGCGTTCGAGGACCGTGGGCTGCAGGTCCGCTGCTCCGCCATCCGCCTGGACCTGGGATCCCACCTCGTGGTGGCGATGGCACGGGCCAGCAAGCCGAATGAGCCGGCCACGGTCATCGCCACGGCAGCCGATTTGGACCTGACGAGCGCTTGCCGCCGGGCGCTCAAGGAGCTCGTCGCCAACCGGCAGTACATTCGCCACGAGATGCTCCGGGCGCAGGGCCGCTTCCCTCCACCCGATCCGGCGCTGATCATCGACCAGGCGGCACACGGCTTGCTCTACGCGCGTCCGGACATGGTCGGTCCGCTCGACCCGTGGTGGGAACCGGCTGGCAGCGTGCCCCTGCCGCCCGCCGCGCCGGCGACATCGCCGTGGTCCAGGCTCTTTTGTTGTATCGGGGCCATCGCCCAGGCCGGGCTGCAGGTGTTCGTGGTCGACCTGACGCCACCCGAGATCAAGGAGCTTGGCCTCTGGACGGTGAAGGCGCTCATTCCCGGGACCTACCCGATGAACTTCGACAGCCGTTGGCCGCACTTCGGCGGCGTCCGGATGCGCAACGCACCCGTAGCCGCCGGCCTGCGGGCCGACGCTGTGCCCTTCGAGGAGCTCAACCGGGTGCCGCATCCGTTCCCGTAGCGCGATAACGAGATAACGAGGGAGTCAGTTGCCATGGGTGTTGCCATTACCGGGGGCGGCGACTAATGTGCAATTTGGCGACAACCGTGGTGGCGGAGAAGCCGGGGCCGCGATTGCGATCGGCGGCTAACCAACCAGGGCGGCCGCGGTCGCGTTTCATCCGGCGATGGTCGTCCGCGGGACGGGGGATACCGCTGTCGGTCAGGTCGGCCGGACCGCGGCCCACCGCACGGGGGCGAATGGCAACGCGCACACCAACTGATCCATGAGTCGAGCTTGACAAGCAGGAAGCAAAAGCGGCCTGGACGGAAGCTGGGGTATTCGCATGTTCCAATATCAGCACCCAATCGCCTGGATGTTCCATCGCTCTACGAGTAACACCGGCTGGTTACCGAGCGCGGCCGCTACCTGGCCGTTCCCTCCGTCCCCGCCGGCGGCAACTGGCGGCCGGGTCACCGGACCGAACGTCCGGCTGCCGGCCCCCGCGCCGGTCACGATGCCCCTCAGTGAGGCCATCGCCATTCGGCACTCCTGCCGGCAATTTACCGGCGGGCCATTGACGCTGGCGGTCCTCTCGACCTTGCTGCGCGGCGCCTATGGCCACCAAGGCACCGCCGTGCTGGGCGGAGTCGCGTTCCAGGAGCGGCCGGTTCCCTCGGCCGGCGCCCGCTACCCGTTAGAGCTCTCGCTGCTGGTGTTGGATGTCGAAGGGATCGAAGGCGGTATCTACCGCTACGCCGCCCTTGAGCACGCGCTCGCGCCGGCCGGCCCGGCGCCGGCCAGGGCACTCATCGCCGACCTGTTCCTGGGACAGCCCTATCTCATGAACGCCAGCGTGATCGTCTTGCTCACCGCCGTCGTGGAACGGCTGCTGGAGCGGTATGGGGACCGCGGCTATCGCTACGTGCTCTTCGAGGCCGGCCATGTGGCCCAGAATGTCGCACTCTTGGCAACGGCTTCGGGGCTCGGGGCTTTGAGCCTCGGCGGGTTCCTGGACGACCAGCTCGCGGGCCTCCTGGGGCTGGATGTCGAGCAAGAGATCCCCGTGTACGGAATCGCCCTGGGGATACCGGCCACACGCGATCGCGCGCTGGCGCGCAGCCTGGGCATGCCATCGGGATGGTGAGGGCACGATTTTGGTGGCGTACGGTTAGTGGTTCGTCCACCAAGTTCGCGGAGGTTCCCAGCGCCAGGCGCCGTCCTCCCGTTGTCATCCTGAGCGCAGCGAAGGACCCCTGGCAAACCAAGCCAGCCGCCTTTTGGGTCCGCGCAGCGCCGACGGTCACGTCAGGGGTCCTTCGCTGCGCTCAGGATGACAACGGCCGGGCCACACGGCAACGGGAACTTCCCCGAACTTGGTAGATACACCAGTTAGGCACGGTTCAGCCCAGGTGGGGTCAGACATGACCGTTTGGGTTCCGCTACCAGAGGCGCGGCGGCCCAAAGTGTCATGTCGTTTTGAACCGTGTCTTAGCGGCGCATCCAGCAATTTCGGGGGACTTCCGGTGGCGACGGGACACCCGGCGAATAAATTCGCGGACTTCGCAGGTGATAGCCGCGACTTTAGTCGCCAGGGTCCCGTCGCCACCAGACGGTCCCAGGACTTCGTAGATGCACCACTCACGGCTGCTGCACCTGACCCAGCAATCCGACGAGCGCCTGGATCTCCTTGAGCACCGGCTCGCCGATGCCGGTGAGTCCGAGCAAGGGGACGGCCTGCGCGGTAAGGAGCTTGGTGAGTATCGAGGTATTGAACGGCCAGACGGGGACACGCTGCTCCGACGCGTAGGTCTGTTGCATCAGGTCCAACCGCTTGGCGAGATCGGCGGCCCTGGCCGGGTCGGTATCGCCCGCGCAGGCCAGCAACTCACGGGCAACGTCGTTGATGGAGTTGCCGAGCGCATCGAGGCGTTGGCGCACCAACGCACGCTTGGCCACCATGATCTCGTGGACGCTCCAGAGCGGCCAGAAGAAGCTGATCCCGGCAAAGGCGAGCGGGATGATCAGCAGCTTGGTGAACAACGGGGCGTAGGCTGCCGCGAGAGCGTGATACGGGGTGACCGGACCGACGACGATCCAGCCGCCCAGGAACAGGCCCGCCATACTGACGATGAGGGCGTTGGAGAGGCAGAGCTGGCCGAGCGGCTCCAGGCCGCCGCAGCCATCGGGATGCTGCAGCAGCGGCGTCACGTCGAAGCAGCGGCCCAGCTGCCAGACCTTCCAGCCTACCACGCCCATGCGCCAGGCCATCAGCCCGATCGTGAAGCCGACCAGGCACTCCCCGCCGAATTCGGCGATGGTAAGCAGTCCAGTGTAGGTCGGGGAGAATCGCACCTGGTACCAGGTCACTACGAGCACGGCGAACCCGATCCCCATAGCACACTGGCCGGGGTGATTCAGCCATGACTCAATGTTCTGGATGAAGGCCGCGTACTGCCCCTCCAACGGCGCCGCAGCGGCCGCTGGCGTTGTCGACGTGCCGGCAATAAGGGAACGGTTCCACAATGCGCCGAGCGTCCAGGGAATCCGCCACATAAGCACATCGAAGGCGAGCAGGGCGGCGGCGGCGATGACCCATCCGCTCAAGAACATTGGCGCGCCGGAAACGGTCAACCGGCCGGTGAGCACTGCCACCGGCACCACCAGCATGAGCCAGGGTAGCAGGCGCAACAGCCAGCAGAAAAACCGGCCGCGCACGGGCTGAAACGTCGCCACAGCATCAGACACGGTGACAAGTGGCGCCCGCACGACGCTTCCCGGCAATGACGGCGCCGACGTAACTGCAGACATGTCCGGTGACCTCCACTGCACCACCGGTTAGTGGCGCGGCTGCTCGGCGAAGGCAGCAACCAGAACACGGGATCACTATAGTATAGGGCGGCGGCGATCGCCGTGTGGTCTGTGGCCCGGCGGTACCACACGACATCCATTTGGATACGCTGAGCGCCGGGACGGCCGCGGACACCGTCTGCAGGTCTCTAAGAGGAGCGAGCAGTGACCAGCGCAGGCAGCGAGCTCGCGAACGCGAGCGCAGGGACTCGTCGCACCCGCTTCAGCGACGTCTGTGGCAGCATCGATGAGTTGAAGCGCACGTTGGACGAAGAGCCGGATGCTGCTGCCGAGGTGCTCGATGCGCTCATTGACGATGCCCTGTTCATGGAGGCGCGCATGGAGCTGCAGCTGGGGGAGTACGAGCAGTTCCGCGAGCAAGTCTCGGCCATCGCGGCACGACTGCAGGCGATAGAGGGCTCGCGCCGCCAGGAGGCGCTGGCGCTCGCCCCTACGCTGCGAGTGCTGCTTGGCCAAGGCCGGACGTTGACCGGCGCGGAACGCTCCGACGTCACCGGCCTGGCCGAGGCGATTCGCCAGGTTGCCCAGGATCTGGAAGACAACCTGGGTCGCTACAAGACGCTGGCGCTGGCGCTGGCGCGCGCCTATCGCGATGTGCGCGGCAGCCGCCCCTGGGTACTGGATGAGCAGGAGGCCCAGGAAGTTGGGGCGCTGCCGGGTGAGCCGGAGTGGTCGCGCTGGCTACCGCCCTCGCCCCACCGCGAGCGGATCATCCGCTACCTGCGTGCCGGTCGGGCCCACCTGCTGTCACCGGATGGTGAGTCCCCAGCGGATAGTCCGCCGCTGGTGCAATTCGAGGACGGCGGCGTCATGCCGCTGCCGGTGGTGCGCTGGGCCGAGGAGGTGCGCAACTTCTATCCCGCCGGGTCGCCGCCACACCCAAATGGGCTGCGGTATCGGGGGAGGGAGGAGCCCTCCTAATCCTCGCGGCGGCTATCAGTGAGTGGTGCATCCTGCAAAGTCAGGTGGCAATTGGCCCCTGGCGACTGACGTCGCGGGCTACACCCGGCAAAGTCCGCCTTCGCGGACTCCCAGGGGGCCAGATCCACATGCCGCCGGCCCGCTCGACCCAGCCCGCGAAGGCGGGCTTCGCCCGGCGGTAGCGCGCGAATTTATTCGCCGGGTGTCCGTCGCCACCGGAAGTCCCCCGAACTTGGTGGACGAACTACTAAAACCCCGGCCGTGACGGGGTGCGCAGGCCGCGCTCGGTGAAGAGGTGTGCCTCGTAGGCCATCTTGACCTCGAACTGCCCGCGAATGGCGTAGAGCCGGCCGTTGGTGAGGCGCACCGACAGGCGCACGATACGGTCGCGTAGGGCCGCCATCAGCCGGCCATCCCGCCACTCGGGTGTCCAGGCCGTCGAGTCGCCGCGGAACGGGACGCAATCGTCGTGGCGGTAGCCATCCAGCGGCTCGCCGTTGGCGTCGAGCACCTGGAAGCGCGCTTCGCCCTGCGGCGCGGCGACGTTCAGGACCGGCTCGCCCCCCTTCCAGAGGAGCAGGCGCGTCACCAACTCGCCGGGGCCACCCTCCGGCTGGAGATAGACGAAACCGTCGCGCCGGAGCGTGTGCAGGAGAATGGCGCCCTGGCGGCTAGCCGGGTTCATCCGGATCTGGGCGTGCTCGCCCTTGGCCGCGCTCGAGTAGATGCGCAGGTGATCGCCCACCGCTACAACACTGTAGGGGTAGATGCAGCCGGCGCCGTGGGCGCCGGGGTCACTCGTGGCGAGGAAGGGATCACGCGTGGTGCGCTGAAAATGCCAGCCGTTGTAGCTGTAGGCGAGCTGACAATCGATCGTGCCCAGTAGGTATTTGTTGGCGGCGTCGACGACCGGGCTGGTGTGGTAGAGCCAGAGCAGGCCGATGAAGAGGTGCTCGTAGGGGACGACCGGCATGCCGTAGACCTCCGCGCAGGGCGTATCCAAGGCGTCAGCTTGCAACGCCAACTCCGGCGGGCTGAACGTCTGCCAGTCCCGGGTCTCGACCAGGGCGATGCGCCGGTCGTTGAGCGCCGGCCGTACCGCCAGGACATGCGACTGGCGGTAGGGATTCCAGAAGGCCGCGGCGATCGGGTCGGCGCCGAGCGGATGCCACGCCGGCCCCTCCACGTGGCGCCAATGCAGCCCGTCGGGCGAGGTAACGAGGCGCGAGGCAAGCCCTCCTTCGGGCGTTCGCTGGACCACCAGGCCTTTCAGCCAGGCGTCCGAACCGGCTGCCTGGGAGTCGAGGTAGGGGCCGCTCCACTCGCCGAAACGTTCCAGCCCGAAGAGCTGGTGGGGACAGACACGATCAGCCAGCGGCGCCAGCTCGCTGAGGTCGGGAAGCCGCCAGCGGATTCCATCGTCGCTCTCGGCGACGACCGGGACGAAGCGCCCGTTGCCGGCCTGACCCTGGTACAGGCAACGCCAGCGGCCCGACTCCGGATCGCGGAAGACCGTTGGGTAGCCCCAGGCAGGATCGACGAAGGGATCTTCCAGGGTCCCTTCGGGAACCAGCGTCGGGCGCCCGATGTGCCGGCTGAGATTATCCCGCCGGTGCAGGTACCAATCGTCGAAGAAAAGCAGCGTGAAGACCTGGTCGTGCATCCTATCCTTCCCTGTGTGCATGAGCGGCGCCCGGCAGGCCGGCATGTCCAAGATGGGAACCGATCCTTGGCAAAGGGGCCCTGCCCGTGCCCTACGGCTCGCTGGCCGGCTCGCAGAGCGCCTGATAGGGCCGGTAGCCGAGCGCCTTGGACATCTCGAAGGCCCGATCGAAGACCACTTCCAGGATGGCGGGGATCTCGGCGTCAACGAGCCGGCTGGCAGGGCCGGTCACGCTGAGCGCGGCGATGACGCCGCCGGAGGCATCCCGCACGGGGACACTCAGGGAGCGCTTGCCGACCCCGGCCGCGTCGTCGTCCATGTCGTAACCGCGCAGGCGGATTGCCTCGAGCTGGGCCTGCAAGCGGTCGACCGTCAGCCGCTCATGCAGGGTGGCGAGGAGCTGCCCCCCCCGGACCAGCACGGCTTGCTCCCCCTCCGGCAAGAACGCCAGGAGGACGCGACCGGCGGCACTGGTATACGGATAGAAGCGCCAACCGCCAGTCATCGTCTGACCGGGCGGATAGTTGGCGGTGAGATAGCGGAGGAGCTGTCCGCTCTCCAACCGGTACAGGTCGCCGCGTAGCTTGAGCTGCTGCGCCAGCGCATCCAGGTGAGGAGCGGCCCGCAGGATCAGCTCATCCGTATCGGCAAAGCGATAGCCCAGTTCCAACGCCCGCACGCCCAGCCGGTAGCGGCCCGTGGCGTCGTCCTGCGCCACATACCCACGCTGTTCCAGCGCCGCCAGCAGCCGGGAGGTCGTACTGGGACTGGAGCCGAGCGCTCGGGCCAGCTCCAACACGCCCAGTTGTGGCCTTCGGGCACTGAAGGTCTCCAGCATGGTGAGCGCGCGCTCAACCGCCTGGGCCAGTTGGGGCACGGCTTCCTGCTCGGAGCCATGCCGGCGATGCGTAGATGCTGCCGCTCGTGCCGTCGCCGGCGTACCTGCCATGCTCGATGCGCTCCTGATTCGCTCACTACTTGGCGCTGCTACCAGCAACGGCCCACGCCGGCTGCTCAGAGCGGCGACCGGGTGACCACCCACACGAGTATACCAACTGCCGGCGGATACTGCAATCATGTGCTATAGGATGCCACAATCTATCAAAAATATGGAATACTATTGCATTGACACCACAGAGGCGGTGAATGATGCAAGCTTATTCCATATATGGTGCTCTAGTGGAGAGGAGCGTCCGATGACTCAACCAGACCATCGCTCCATCGAGGCGAGGTGGTACACGCGCGCGACCTTCCTTCGTATCGCCGCGCTCGGCGCAACCGCGATTGTCGGTGTTCCGCTGCTTGCGACGTGCGGCCAGGGCGGAACGTCGGCGCCGGCGACCAGCCCGGCTCCCGCGGCGCCGTCTGCCGCCAGCGCGGCGCAGGGTGGCCAGCCAGCGGCAACAACGGCGAGCGCAGCCGCGACCAGCGCCCGCGATACGGTCACCGGAACCGCCGCGACGAGCGTACAAAGCGCCGGCAGCGCCTCTGCCGCGGGCAAAGGACAGCAAACCCTATCTCTCTGGGATCGCATGGAGCCGACCTACAACAAGTTCTTCACGGCCTGGCTGCCGGGGTTCCGGGCCGCCCACCCCAATCTCAACGTGGAATACGTGGCCTTCGGTGAGGGCAACTGGGAAAAGCTGGTGGCCGCGATGGCCGGCGGCACACCGCCCGACGTGGTGATCACCAACTCCTGGCGGCCGCGCTACTTCGCCAAGCAGAAGCAGGCCATCGTCCTGGATCCCTACATCAAGACGTCCCAGCTGGATGCCCAGGACTTCCTGCAGGGCATCTACAAGGCCATGAGCGTGGACGGCAAGCAATACGCCATTCCTCAGTACGTCAACACCAACCTGATGTACTACAACCGCGATCTCTTCAAGAAGATGGGCTTACCGTCGCCGACCGACGACTGGACCCAGGACCAGTTCGTGGATGCCGCCGGCCACCTCACGAATGGTGCGCTCCCGGTGCGGCAGGTCTGGGGCATGAGTGTCAATCCCACCGGCGTGACGGTGCGCGCCTGCTCCCTGTTGTGGGGACGAGGCGCCCAATACAACGATCCGGACAATCCGGACGTCTTCACCTGGGGCCTACCCCAGAACGTGACCGCCTTGCAGTGGCTCTACGACCTGACCTGGAAGGATCGCGACAACGCCGCAACCAACGACGACCGAGGCGGCGAGGCGGAGGATGTGGCCTTCTTCCAGAGCGGGAAGACGGCCATGTTCCTGGAAGGCGCGCACCAACTGCTCACCTGGAAGGACAAGGCCAAGGTCGACTGGGACGTCGCCGCATTGCCGGTTGGCCCCTCCGGACGCGGCGAGCGTGGCGCGGTCGATGGCTACATTATCCCGGTCGGCGTGAAGACTCCGGACAGCTCCTGGGTGGTGCTGGAGGGCATCACCAGCAAGGAAGCGAACCGCCTGCGCAGCGACCTGGCCGGGCTGCCGCCGGCGCGCAAATCCCAACTCGAGGGGTGGGCCAGCTCCATCCCCAACAAGAACATCAAGAGCGGCATCCCGACCGACGCGGTCCGGCCCGACCCGGCGGCGCTCTGGCCGAGGGCGGCCGACATCTCGGGGCCGCTGGGCGACATCTGGACCAAGCTCTACATCAAGCGCCAGTACGGGGTCCAAGACGCACTGAAGCAGGCGAACGACGTCGTCACCGGCATCCTGGGCGCGTCCGCCGCGAAGTCATGATCCAACAACAAGGCAGCCGGAAGCGGGCTAGCGTAAAGGGGCATCGGCGCGGCCAGTACACCCAGGGCTGAAGCCCAGGGCTACGTTTACGAAGCACCCTGAAGGGCGCTGGACTAAGCTGGCTGCATTTTCGGAGCGCGCACGATTCGGTGTCGTGCCCGGTTTACCGGGCTTTGTAATCGTAGCCTGCTCCTTTAGGGGCAGGCGCTCTGCTGGCCGCGGCACGGGCAACCTTCGCCAGCGGCGCCATTCTACCCACATGGGCGACCATTGCTTCCGGCCGGGCTACGGACGGGACACTACCATACGCAGACGAAGCTGTTGCCGGCCTTCGGCCACGTAGTCGGGGCGGCCGTTTTCCAGGCCATAGCCAATCTCGATCAGCGGAACGCGATCCATGCAGAAGACGACGCGCTCGGCCAGGGTACCATCTTGTGGCCGGTGGTACGCGGCCAGAACCTGCTGAAAGAAGGTCTCGCCGTACTCGCGGCGCCAGGCGAGGTCGCCGGCTGGATCGCCGATGCAGACATCCCCGAAGTCGTAGACCCCGGTGAGTCTGCCCTGCGTTGAGTCGAAGAGTATGTGATCGGCGCCGAGATCACCGTGGCAGAGGGTTTGCTCGTAGGAACTGAGGCGCGGATTGTCCAGAAAGGCCTGGAAGCGCTGGGTGACCCAGCGGCGCTCGTCCTCCACCAGGGCGGGAAATATGCCTTCACGGACATGGGAGTAGACGCCTTGCCAGTGCGCGGGCAGGTCCAGTCGCGGCGGCGCCACACCACACTCCAGCGCCTGGTCCACCGGAGCATTATGTAATGTCGTGAGGAATCCCCCCAATTGCTCCGCCAGTTGCACCCTCACCGCTGGCGGCAGCGCGGCGAGTGTTTCGCCGCGCAGGGGATCGCCCGGGATCATCTCGTAGCCGGCGAGCCGGCAGGCGCCACCATCGTCGCGGGCGCTATAGCGGAAGCCTGGAATGGGGAGCGGTAGACGACGCGCGAGCTTGGGGAGCAGGCAGACCTGGATGGCCAGCGCCCGCGCGCTGTCGTCCGAGCGAGGAATGAGGAAGATCCAGCGCCCATCGACGAGCCAAGCATCGCTTTCGCCGCCCCAGCCGTAGTGCGGCATCAGACGCAACTGCCGCGCCGGCAAATCGGGGGCGTGCCGGCGGAGGAACGCGCGTACCGCGTCGGGGCCTTGCTTCATTACTATCACCTCAGGGCCTCACTTCGAACCTTTTATGCTACTCGAGCGTAAGGCATGTGAAGAGCTGGAAGGCTTGGCTCAGTGTGGTGGCTGCCGACCAGAGGAGCGGATGTGGACGAGGTGGAGCGCGAGGCAATCGCGGCGCTGCGGCAGGGTGAGATCGCCGGACTGGAGACGCTGATCCGGCTGCACCAGCTCCGTGCTCTGCGCACCGCCTATGCCATCACGGGCGACCGTATGGCGGCGGAGGACGCGGTTGCCGACGCCTACCTGTCCGTCTATGAGCACATCGGCCAGTTTGACTCCGCTCGCCCCTTTGGGTCCTGGTTCTCCCGCATTGTTGCCAATCGCGCGGTGAGCGAGATTCGGCGAGCGCGACGGGCAGCCACGGGCGACGCGACCGAGCTGGCCCTCGTTCAGCGAGCGGACCCGGCGCCGGGACCGGAGGAGGAGGTCGTGCGCCACGAGCTTCGCGACCTAGTCGTGCTGGCGATCAAGAGGCTGCCGGCAGTACAGCGAGCGGCCCTGGTCCAGCGCTACTACCTGGACATTGATGAGGCCACGATCGCCGGAATGAGTGCATGCCCGGTGGGGACGGTAAAGTCGCGGCTGCACGCCGCCAAGAAGAGGCTCAGGGCATCCTTCGCCGAGCTTCGTCCAGGCGTTCCCGCCGGCCGATCGGAAGACCGGCGGGTGCTGCGGCGCGTGCTGGCGACGTATCTGGAGGAAGCAGTGCCGGCAGACAGCAGCGTCTGGCCGGCGGTGCAACGCCGCCTGCGGTTCCTGCTCCAGGAGATCCCCAACGCGCAAATGATCACGACCAGTCCGCTCGCGGCAGACGAGCAGCCACCTCCCACACCAGACTTTACGACACGGCCTCCCAACGGAACCTATCTGCTGATGGGTCCACCCCGCTCGGGAACCACCATGTCCCTCGTCGGGGCCGAGCGTGTGGCCGGGTTCCCTGTCCTCCGGTACGAGGGGCCGGCGTGGCAACTGGCCCGCGTCGAGTACTCCCCTCCTGAGCCTCGCCGGGCGGACGGGTTCGGCCCGCCCCGCTACGCCTGGCATATGCCCGCCGTGATCCTGACCTACGAGTCGCCTCCCCTGACGGCGAAGCTGGTGCAACACGGGAACCCCTTTCCCGGCCAGACGATCCGCGTGGTGCGGGACAGCACCACCCCGGTTGGCGAGACGGTGCTGCGCGTCGAGCAGGTCGCGGGCGCCGACTACCTCGTCCGCTGCCGCCCCAGCGATGGCCTGGTGACCGAGGTCCAGTTCGCCACCACCATCACCCGGGTGTTCGTCCATTTCGACCCGCCAACCGATTGGGCCACGGCAGCCGATTTTGTCGGCTGTCTCCAACCCAGCCAAAGGAGCATCGCCATGGATCTCTCCCGCCGCACCTTCCTGAGCACCGCCAGCGGACTGGCGGTGGTGACGATCGCCGGCTGCGGCACACTGACACATCTGCCCGGCGCCTCCGGCCGACCGACCCGCGTCGCCGGAGTGCAGCCCGGCGGGTCGACCAACACCGAGATCAAGCGGCTGCAGGAGGCGTTGGAGACGTCGGTAGCCGCGCTGGCCGGCACGAAGACGCTCTCGATCGACCCTAGGATCATCTGGGTCACGCCGGCGGACGGCGCCCACGTACCGGATGGGCAAACACCGGACGCGAGCGTGGTCGACGCCTTGGGCCAGATGCTGAGCTCTGCGAACGCCGCGCTCCGGTCCGATCTGGTGGCATTCAGTTGGAGCGTCATCCAGCGATCAGGCGGCACGGCCACGGCGATTGGTCCGGACGCCGTGGCGCGGCAGATGGTGAGGCGCCGGCTGCTCCGCCCGCTGGACGACCTCCTCCGCACCACGCCGCTGGTCAAGCAGGACGACTACTTTCCCGGCGCTTGGGAGGCCAGCGACATCGACGGCAAGCTCTACGGGCTGCCGCTTGGCATCATGCCGACCATGCTGCTCTACGACAAGGAGCTCCTCGACGCTGCCGGGGTGACGGTGCCGGACGGTGGTTGGGGTTGGCAGCAGTTGCTGGAGGCCGGCCTCCATCTGACCAAGCCGCCGACGCAGTATGCGCTGGCCGCGACGACGCTCAACGTGGGTCTGTTCATCGAGCAGAACGGCGGCGCGATCATCAGCCCGGATGGACGGCAATGTCTGCTGGATCAGCCGGCGGCGATCGAGGCGGCGGGATTCTATGCCAGCCTGTTTCAGCCGCGCACGATCGTCGCTCCCCAGGGGAACGGCGGCATCGCTTTTGCTCAGGGCATGATGACTTCCGGGAGCGCGCGTTTCGCCTTGCTGCCGGGATGGGCCAGCCCCGGCGTCCCCACCGACATCGGGACACAACGCCTCCACCTGGCTGAGCCGTTTCACGGGAAGGCGCCACACGCCGGCCTGACCTTGCAGAGCCTCCTGGCCATGACGAGCGCGGCGACCGATCCATCCGGTAGCTTCGCGGTGATGGCGGCGCTGGCCGGCGAGCTGCAGCGGCGGCTCTACGTGCCGGCGACGCTCGCCGCGGCGAAGACGGTCGATCCGCGGCAGCAGGGACTGCATCTCAATGCCGAAGAGCAGGCGGCGATCATCCAGACCGCCCGGTACGCCACCTACGGGCGGGCAGTCGGTCCTGACGTCACTCCTGCGATGCGCACATTAGAAGCTGCGTTGCAGCGCGGGCAGGACCCTTCCCAAGCCTGCCGAGCGGCCACAAAGGCCATCAATTCGCTGCTCGCCGCCAGCGAATCAGGGTAAGGGTTGCCCCGTATCGCAATATCTGTACCCACCAGAACGACCCATGGCGTCGTCAGCCGGGCGCTGAACGCACCAATTAGGTCCAATACGGTTCAGTTAATGGTCTCGAGCGTGGGGAGGTGGCGGCGGCGACTGCGGTCTGCCGCCAGAGTCCGGCACTGCGGTGCGACGGCCGGCTGCCAGTGGGAGCGAAGCTATCATATCTGGGACGGAACGTGCCCCTTTGTCCCGACCGCGATATCCCCGCGTGCCGCAGACGACCCTCCCCAAATGAAAGGGACCGCAGTCCCCCGGTCGCTTGGCGGCAGACCGCAGTCGCCGCCCCGGCGCCACCTCCCCACGCTCGAGACCCTTAAGGCATGGGTCAAAACGACATGACACTTTGGGCCGTACCGCCTCTGGTATCGACACCGAGACTGTCATGCGTGGCCCCACGGGGACTGAACCATGCCTAATTGAACCGTATTACCATTGGGTCCCTACGGAGTGTCCGGGGACTCGTCGGACTGAGTGGCGGGGAGGAAGAAGAACCAGTAGGGGTAGCCGGACGCGCGAAGCGCTCGCTGTGCCTCGCGCACAACCCGCCCGGCGGCGGTGCGCTGGTAGAACCAGGATTCGGCCGAGCGCGCTTCCGGCACGTGGTCGGCCAGGGCCAGGGCTGCCTCCTCGTAGTAGGCCCGCACGTCCGACTGGACCTGGGGAGGCGGCGCTGAGAGCCCCGCCTGCCGCCAGACCTCCTGCCAGGGCATCCCCTCGGCGATGCGAACGAAGGCCGCGACCGCGTCGGGGATATGGCGGGCGTCAACGGCGCGCCCGACGACGGTGCGCCCGCTGCGAGCGTGCTGGCGCTCGTAGGCGGGGCGCAGGGCTTTGGCCTCATCCACGGCCGCAGGCAACGCCGGATCGAAACGCGGGGGCAATGGGCAGGCGAGCGGCTCCTCCGCCGCGTCGGTGATGATCTCGGGGAAATCGATCAGCACCGGTCCGGCGGGGGCGCGCAGCAGCGAGAAGGCGGCATCCAGGACCCGGCGTTGGAATACGGGATCGTCGGGCCGGCCAAGCGGGCGACCCAGCGGGAACTCGCAGTGCAGGGCGCGGGGCGGGTGTAGCCGCTCGGTCTGGGAGCGCACCGACGAGATCATCACCGTCGCCAGCCCTTGGGCTTCCAGCACGTGCGCGAGCGTACCCACGGTACGCGTGCAGATGGGTCAGACGGGGGTTAGCAGCACCACGTTGGCGCCGCTGTCGCGCAACACTTTGGCGGCAGCCGGCCCGGTGTCCAGGCGGATCGTGGACATCGTCTCGTCCAGATTGCCGACAAAGGCAATGTGGCGCGGGGAGACCGCCGCGATGATTCCCTCCTCGGCCATCTCGTGGAGCCGGTCCAGGGGAAACACGACGTTGCGGTCGGCGACGAAGCCGGTTCGGTCGAAATTCTGGCTGGTGTGGCTCAGCACCAGCGACCGGTTGGCGGCATCGAGGACGCGGTAACTCTGATCGCCGTTCCGGAATCCCCAGTCCGGCTGGTCCGGATGGCGAAGACCGGCGGTCGTCACGACGGCGACGGTGGCGTTCGCCAGGGGTGGCGGGACAGTGAAAGCAGTCGTCTCAAACACGGGCACGGGGTATCGACTGGCCCCGGCGCGTACTACGGCATCGCTCATGGACTGCCTCCCATCAGTAGTCTAGCGCACATCGCTGGTGGGGGGAGCGGCCCGCGCTCCGGCATCCCAACGCAGACTCTACCGGCGACATCGGTTGGTGGGGAGAGGCCAGGCCCCCTCACCGGCTTCGCCACCTCTCCCCCAAGTCTGGGGGAGAGCGGTGGCGGCAATACAGGCTGCCAAACGGGCCCGTCCCCCAGACTGAAAGCAGATCAGTGTTTGGAGTGCATGTTTCCGGCGCGGCTCTCCCCCAGAATTTGGGGAGAGATGCCGAAGGCAGAGCGGGGGGCCGCTGCCCGCACCAGCCACTCTCCCCACGACGGCGGTATCCGTTCCCACCACCGCTCTCCCCCAGACTTGGGGGAGAGGTGGCGAAGCCGGTGAGGGGGCCTGGCCTTCGATCACGTACCCGGCCGACGCCGCACTGGCGAATCACTAGGCGCCGGGACCGTATTGGGTGACGTACGCCCGAACGAGACCGCGGAACAGCTTGCCGTGGTTGGGCAGCTTGAGGTGGAGCAGCTCGTGGACGATGACCTCGGCGCGCACCTGCGCCGGCTGGGCCAGCAGGCCGCTGTCCAGGGTGAGGCGGCCGTTGCTGGAGCAACTGCCCCACTTGCGCGTCATTGGTCGGATGTGGACCGACTTCGGCGCCACGCCGATCCGGGCGGCCCAGGCGTGTACTTCTGCCTTGAGCAGCTCCACGGGCACCGTCTCTTCCAATGCCACTGGGAGCGGAGGCGTTTCGTCCGTCACGCCGTGGCTCGCCGCAAGGTCAGGAGTAGGTGATCGACGAAGCTGACAAGCTGGCTGACCGGCAGACTGCCGTCGATCAGCGCCTTGTAGAGCGATCTCCGCAGCTCGCGTTCCTGATCTGGGCTGCTCTTCCAGTAGGACCAGCGCGCAAACTGTTCTGCCATGGCACGCCCCGCCGGCTCCGCATCGGCCACGCCGTTACGGCGCAACAGCAGCATGGCGGCGAAGCCTTCGGGGGAGAGGTCGCTGTCACTCCGAGTCTGCTCCGCCTCACGATACTCCCGGACCAACGCTTCGAGCTGCTCCAGCGCCTGCTGGGTGGTGAGCTGGCGCTCCTTGAAGGCTTCCGCCACCTGCTCCGCCCGCTCGCCGATGGGGACCAGGTAGGCCGCGCGATCCTCCTTAATGGTGTTGATGTCGGTGAGCGCCTTGATCAAGTTGAACACCTTGACCGTGTCCGGCGCGTCGGCGCCGGCCAGGCGCTCCAGCGTTTCCGGATCGAGGTCGAGGCCCTGGCCCGGTGGGAGGAGGGTCGTTGTGTCGGTACGGGCTTGCACCAGCTCGGCGGTCTTCCGCCAGAAGCTCTTGTCTATCGCCAGGTGCGGCTCGTAACAGGAGCGCACCGTCTGATAGAGGTTGCTGAGCTCGGCGTAGTCGCCCAGGTAGGGACGAAGGAAAGCATCCGGGGAGAGGATCTCGTAGACCTCCTGCAGCTCGCGGAAGTACTGGTAGAAACGGTGGCGCAGCTCACCGTCGCGGAATTGCTCGAGGACGGCTTCGACCGCCTTATCGCCGCTGCGCCCCACGCTGATGGGCAGGTACTCCTGCCGGCCAGTTTGGATAAGGTCATCGAACTGGCGCTGCAGCACGTCGATCCCTTCGATCACCCCGGTCACGTCCTGGGAGTCGAAGGCGAGCGCTCGCTCCAGCTTGTCGAAGATGCCCACGAAGTCCAGCACGAAGCCGGCGGGCTTGGCGCGGCCGTCGGGGTCTTCGTAGGGACGGTTGACGCGGGCGATGGCCTGGAGCAGCACGTGGTCGCGCATGGGCTTGTCGAGGTACATGCAGTAGAGGATGGGAGCGTCGAAGCCGGTCAACAGCTTCTCCGTCACGATGAGGATCTTGGGCAGCTCGTCTGGCTTGCGGAAGGCCTTGCGGATGCGCTGCTCCTCATCGTCGGAGAGGTGGAAGCGCGCCAACTCGCCCTGGTCGTTGTGGGCGTGGCTGATGACCACCGCCGAATACTCCTCCGGCAAGAGATCGTCCAGCAGGTTCTTATACAGGACGCAGGCCTCGCGATCGACGGCGACCAGGAAGGCTTTGTAGCCCATCGGCTCGACGTTCTGGCGGAAGTGGCCGGCCACGAAGGCGGCAACCTTGGCCATGCGCTCGGGGTTCTTGAGCATGTTGGTGAGGTGAACCGCCCGATCCAGCACGCGGTTGAGCTCCTCCGGGTCGCTCACCCCCTCCAGCTCGGCCAGCCCGAGAAACTCGCGCTCCAACGTGTCGCGGTCGACGCGCAGGTCGTTGGGCGCCAGGGCGTAGTGCAGCGGGACGGTGGTACCGTCCTGGATCGACTCGCGGATAGAGTACTTGTCGAGGTAGCCGCGCTCGTCGTCCTGGCCAAAGACTTTGAAGGTGCCCTGACCGTGGGCGGTGCGGTCGATGGGCGTGCCGGTGAAGCCGACGTAGGTGGCGTTGGGCAGGGTGCCCACCAGGTAGTTGCCGAGGTCGCCGCCCGTGCTCCGGTGCGCCTCGTCCACCAACACGAAGACGTTGTGGCGCCGGTTGACGTTGGCCGGGATGCCGTCGAACTTATGGATCATCGAGACGAGCAGGCCGCGGCGATCGCTGCGCAGGAGCTGCTCCAGGTGCTGCTTGCTACGCGCCTCGACGACTTGACCGACGCCGGCGCCTTGCAGATTGCCGAACAGTTGCGCCTGCAGCTCGTTGCGGTCGACCAGCATTAGCACCGTCGGGTTGCGGAAGCGCGGATCCTCTATCAGCAGCTTGGCGACGGTGAGCATGGTGTAGGTCTTGCCGGAGCCCTGGGTGTGCCAGATCAGTCCACGCCGCTTGTTCGGCTCGGCTGCGCGGCGCACCACGCGCTCGGCGGCGCGCATCTGGTGCGGACGCAGCACGACCTTGGACAGCTCCTCGTCCTTGCGCGTGAAAAGGATGAACTCGGTGAGCACGCGCAGCACGCGGCTGGGGGCGACGAAGGTCTTGACCAGCGTCTCGAAGTCGCCGGCCTGCTCGTCGCGCCAGTTGAACAGATCCTTGCGAGAGAGGCGCCAGGTTCCGCTGTAGTAGAACTGGATCAGGTGGGTCAGCGTGTACAGTTGCAGCAGGGCCAGCAGCTCGGGCGCCTCGCGGTGGTAGCGGCGGACCTGGTCGAGCGCCTCGGCGATGCCTTCCAGCCGCGTTGCCGCCTTGGTCTCCACCAGGATCACCGGCACGCCGTTGACGAAGAAGACGGCGTCGGCACGGACGCGGTCGCTGCCGTTGCTGAAGACAAGCTCATCGGTCACGTGGAAGGTGTTGGCATAGACGCCGTCGACGTCGAGCAGGCGCACGTTGCGCTCGCGCCGCTCCGTCTCCACGTACACGGTCTTAAGTCCCTTGAGGTATTCCCAGGCCTGCACATTTCCTTCCAGTGTCGGCGCGACCCGCCCCAGGCGGCGAATGAGCTCCTCCGCCCGCGCCAGGTCGACCACGCCGGGGTTCAGCCGCTGGAGCTGCTGTACCAGAACCTCATGGAGCACCAGCCCCGCCTCACCTCGCCGCAGCCGCAGCGCCTCGTCAAGAGGCAAGTAGGTCCAGCCGGCCTCCGTGGCGTAGCGGATGAGCGGGCGCTGCACCACGGCGCGCTCACTGCTGAGGCTCGGCACCGGGTATTCCTTCCGTCGCCAGGAATTGCCGGACGCGTTCGAATAGGCCGGGAACATGGTGCTGGACAATGTCCCAGATGATGTCCTCATCGACACCGAAGTAGGCGTGCGCGAGGATGTCACGCAGCCCGGCAACCTTGCGCCACTCTATCCCCGGAATCCGGTCCCTCATGTCCTCAGACACATGCTTCGCCGCTTCTCCGATGATCTCCAAGTTCCGTACTACGGCATCAGTAGTTCTGTCATCGCTGCGAAGTTGTTCAAGTGTCAGACCGGAGACGTAGCGGCTGACCTTCTCGCAGCACGCGCGAATGTCTTCCAGATAGAGCGCTTCGTCACGGGACACGCAGCAGGTCCTCTTCAACGCCAGACTTGAGGCGCGGACTCAGCGCCTTGGGAGTCGCGAGGTCTACCGGGCGGCCTAGCAGATCCTCCAGGAACAGCTTGAGACCCATATAGCGATCAAAGGTCGCTGGCCCTTGGAACTCGACCAGCACGTCCACGTCGCTGTCGGGGCCGCCCTCGTCGCGCGCAACTGAGCCGAAGAGCGCAAGCGTGCGGACACCGTAGTCTTGGAGCTCGGTCTTGTGGGCCGCGAGCACTCGCAGCACGTCGTCGCGTCGCATACGTAGCCTCCTAGAGACTCCCTACCAACGATAGCATCACCTGCGATTGCCGTGTGGAACCGTCTCCTTGGCAATACGTGTCAACACCAGCGGCAGCTCGTACAGCACCTCCTCGTTGCGGAAGCGGATCACGCTATAGCCGTGAGCCTGCAGCTGCTCCGTCCGCGCCGCATCGCGCGCGGCTTGCTCCACACTGTCGTGGACCGCGCCATCGAGCTCGACCACCAACTTATGAGCTGGGCAGCAGAAATCCAGGATAAAAGGACCGACCGGGTATTGCCGGCGGAAGTAGAGGCCGTGCCACTGCCTCCGTCGCAAGGCGCGCCAGAGGGCGCGTTCGGCCGGGGTGAGGGCACGGCGGAGCGATCGCGCCGCGACCTGGACTTCGGGTGAGACGCCGCGGATTCGAGGCGTCTGCTGGTGGGGCAAGCGGCCCCCGCTCCGGCTTCGCCACCTCTCCCCCAATTCTGGGGGAGAGCGGTGGCGGATCGGCCGCCGCGTACAGGGTAGCCTACAGAGGGACGTCAGCGCCAGTTAGGTTAGTGGGGCTGGTGCGGGGAGAGGCGCGTCCGGGAGCGCCAGCTCCAGCACGGGCCTGCCGCCAGCATTGCGGGGCACTCCCATAGCAGCAACCGAGGCATCACCTGCCTTCCCCAACTCCGCGAGAAAGCCGTGTGGCAGCATCCATTCCCACCACCGCTCTCCCCCAGCATTGGGGGAGAGATGGCGAAGCCAGAGAGGGGGCCTCTCCCCGCACCAGCCGCGCGCCGCACTACGGCAGCGAACCGACCCGCAGGGCGCCGGTCATAAGCCGCTCGAGCAGGCTCTTGAACAGCGTATCGAGCGATTGCTTGCGCCGGTGCTCGGCAGTGATCCTCTGATCGACGGCAGACAAGATGCGGACGGTCTCTTGCTGTTCGGATTCGGGCGGTAACGGTACCACGACGCTCTTGATCAGTAATGCACTCAGGTTTTTCTGGTTCGCCCCATGCCCAAGGTCCCGCACACGGTCGTAGTGATACGTCAGGACGAAGAAGAGGTAGCCTGGTGAAACCATCGCGCCAGCAATTAATGCTGCGCATGCCTGGTTTATCGCGGCGTCGATACCCAGTAGTGCCACTCGCCCCCGCGTAATGCCCTGACCATACATCGCCATCAGAAGCGTACCTGCGGGAATCAGCCTTGCGGACGAATTCTTCAGCCCTTGCTCGGAGATTGTCTCAACCGTAGCATTAATGCGGTGATAGTCAATCTCGCCAGACTTGACCCAGGATATCCCGCCATGCCAGTACTCAGGCCTGCTCCTGTCGGGCGTGCCTCCTGAAACGACATCCACCACGACGCCGAGTCTCGCCACCTCCCAATGTTCCGGCACCCGCCCAATCTCCGTCTCCTTCAGCGCCACCTGCCCGGCCTCCGCCACCGGCACCGGCCCGTACGTGAACAGGTGCTGCATCAGGCTGCGCTTCAGTTCCCGCGCCGCGGCGATCACCGCCTCCGCGGCCTCAATCGCCCGCTGGACCGTCCGCAGCACGTGGGCGATGGCGCGCTGATCAGCGAGCGGGGGGATCGGGAGCCGGGATTCGCGTAGTGAGCTCCACGAGGTTCGAGGGTGATTTACACCAGCCGTTGTAGACACCGCATGGTGGATGAAGCTTCTCGTGTGCAATAGATTGACGATGAAATCACCCGAAACCGCGGCGGTCGGTCGAAGGACCAATATGTCTGTCGAACAGAACCCCTCCCACTCGGCTAACACCGCCTTATCAAGGTAGGGGCGGAGCTTGCCGTACAGGATGTCACCACGACGAAAGCGGGTCTTCGCACTGCGGACCTCACCAGCGGCCCCCCATACGGATAGTCGTGAGGTTCCTGGTTCAATGTGCTCAAGACCCACATATCGAAGATGCGAGACACTCTTCGGGTCGACGCTATCACTCACCAGCGCGACTACATCGCCGAGAGAGATGGTTGGCCAGGCACTGTTCAGCGATGCGACGTCGGGTTTCTCCAAGCCATCGATTGTCTCAGCCGACATCGCCGTCATCCTTCCTGTCCATTTCGCAAGCCGTATTGCCGACACGTAGCTTCAAACCGACACCACCTCGCGGAGCACTCGCTCGCCAATCGCGGGCTTGAGCGCTTCCTTCATGATCAGGTCCACCTTCACACCAAGCAGGTCCGTCAGTTGGTACTCGAGCTCGAGATACCTGAAAAGGCTTGGCGTCTGTGTGTATTCCACGAGCACATCGAGGTCACTCGCGCTCGTCTGCTCGTTGCGCACGTAGGAGCCAAAGATGCCGAGCGTCCGGATGTGGTAGCGCTGGGCGAGCTCCGGAAAATGCGAACGAAGGATTCCCAGGAATGATGCTGCCATTCCCTCCGTTTGCGCGTCGATCAGAGTAGGGTCCCGACTGGTTCGCTGAGGCTGTCTAGACATGGTGAGGTCCTTTCATCCCCAGCAATTCCAACACATGCCAGAGCCCCCGGTCCGCCTCCACGCGCTCCTCCTCCGCTTCGCGCAGCAGCACGACGGCTTCCTCCAGCGGCAGCACGTCCTCCTTGTCGTTGCTGGCCACGTAGCGGCTGGGTGAGAGGTTGTAGTCGTTGCGGGCGGCATCGACCGTGGTGATGGTGGCCGAGAGGCCCTCCTCGGCTTGCCAGGCGTGGTAGAGCTGGGCGATGCGATCGACGTGCTCCACCGCCAGGTAGTTCTTGGGTCTGCCCTTGAGAAAGAGCTTGGAGGCGTTGATCAGCAGGAGCTCATCCGGATGACGCTTGGCCTTGTTGACCACCATGATGATGCCCGGCGCCGAGGTGTTGTAGAAGAGGTTCTCTGGGAGGAGGATCACGGCTTCGATCAGGTCGCCCGGCGTCACCAGGTTGCCTTCCACGAAAGTCCGGCGGACGTCGCGCTCGCGGTTGGAACCGGTGTTGCCGCTGCCGCGGCTGACCGCGCCGGTGTCGAGCACCACGGCCATGCGGCCGCCGTCCTTGAGCGAGGCGGCCATGTGCTGCACCCAGCCCCAGTCGGCGCTGGAGGCCGGCGGGATGCCGAAGCGGAAGCGCTCGAAAGGGTCGTTCTCGTAGAGGGAGATGGCGAAGTTCTGGTTCCACATCGGATTGGCGGTCACCAGGTCGAAACGCCGCAGCCGGCCGTCGCCCTCGGTGAAGACCGGCCGCTGGAAGGTGTCGCCCAGCCGGATGGCAGCGCGCATGTCGTGGATGAAGGCGTTCTGGCGCGCCAGCGCGAAGGTGGCGGCGTTCCACTCCTGGCCGAAGAGGAGCGGCGGCGCCACGTTGGAAGGCAAGACGCGGCGCCGCCCGGTGCGCACGCCATGCGTGTCCAGCACGCGGCTGTAACAGTTGATGAGCAGCCCGCCGGAGCCGCAGGCCGGGTCGTAGATCTCCATGCCGGGAGCGGGCGCCAGCACGCGCGCCATGAGGGCGGCCACCTCCGGTGGCGTAAAGAACTCGCCCGCGCTTTGGCCTTGGCCCTCCGCGAACTTGCGCAGCAGGTATTCGTAGGCGCGGCCCAGGATGTCCGGATCGACATCTTCCAGGCCCAGCCGGTGCTCGCTCAGCACCTGGACCAGCGATCCGAGGGTGCCGTCGTCCAGGACGCGCTGGCCCTGGTTGGTGGCGTTGAAGTCGGCGGCGTCGACAACACCCTGCAAGTCGGGATTCTCCCGAGCGATGGCGCGGACGGCATCGGAAAGGTACTCGCCGAGGCCCGTAGTGCGCGCGGCGATGGCCGGCCAGCGCGCCGCCTCCGGCAGGTAGAAGCGCACCTGGCGGTGGTCGTCCCGGGCCAACTGCTCGGCCACGAGCCGGCTGCCATAGTCTTGCGCGAGCTGCGCGAGCTCGTCGTCGAAGACGTCCGACAGCCGCTTGAGGAAGATCAGCGGCAGGATGTAGTCCTTGAACTTGGGCGCGTCCAGCGCGCCGCGGATCTGGCAAGCGGCGTTCCACAGCCAGCCCTCCAGCGCGGGGAGGTCAAGCGTGGGCGCCGCTCGCGCGGATGTCCCTGCACCGCCGTTTGCCAGGTCGCGCCCGTTGGTACCACCGCGCTGAACCAACCTCGGCATGCTTCTCTCTTCCCCGCGCGACCTGCCCAGCACACTGTAGCAAGCGCGCCGTGCGCCGTCACGTCACGGGGAACCTTTGGATGCTGCATGCGAAGCCGGGCGATTTTGCCGGCCGGGGCGGCTGGTGAGGGAAGGGGCCCCCTCTCTGCCTTCGCCACCTCTCCCCCAATTCTGGGGGAGAGCGGTTCCGGAGGTGTACGTTCCAACAACGTCTTGCTCTCAGTTCGGGGGGAGGGCAGTTTGGTAATCTGCATTCCCTTCGCGGCTCTCCCCCAGAATTGGGGGAGAGGTGGCGAAGCCGGAGCGGGGGCCTCTTCCCCCACCAGCTGACGCCGCCTAACTCCAACAATGTCCGCACTTGGCGCCTTTCCCAGCACCAGCTCGCATTGCCCCCACCGCTCTCCCCCAGGATTGGGGGAGAGATGGCGAAGCCAGAGAGAGGGCCTCCCACCAGCCGCGTCCGCACGGGTCAGGCGGCGGGCCGGCCGATGCGGTATTGTGCAGGCATAGGACACGGCGTTCGCGCTTTCCAGAGGGGTGCCATGGGGATCGCCAAAGGCGGGGCCTCGATGGGATCCACCGCCGCGTGGCCACGACCGGGGCCAATCCCCTCGGCGCGATTCACCCCGCCGGCGCCACGACAGCCGGTGGTCACTCGGGCGCGGCTGGAGGGGTTACTGGATGCCGCGACGGGGCCCAAGCTGACTCTCGTCTCGGCGCCGGCCGGCTCGGGCAAGACGACGCTGGTGAGCGCCTGGTGCGCTACACTTGCCCAGGGCGGTCGGCTCGTGGCCTGGTTCACGCTGGGTGACGAAGATAATGATCCAGCTCGCTTCTGGCAGGACGTCTTCCTGGCACTCCGGGCAGCCGGCGTCGCGTCCCTGGACCCAGCATTGGAGCTGGTGCGATCGCCGACCGCTGCCGCCGGCCGTGCCGTCGTCACGGCGCTGGAGGCGGCGCTCGCGTCCGCCAGCAGCCCTGTGACGCTCGTGCTCGACGACTACCAGAAGGTCACAGCCGCGTCGATTCAGGAGGCTGTTGCGCAACTGATCGAACGCATGCCGCCGGCGTTGCGGCTGACGCTCGTGACGCGCAGCGATCCGCCAATGCCGCTGGCGCGCTGGCGGGCCAACGACCAGTTGCGCGAGGTGCGCACGGCCGACCTGCGCTTCACGCTGGCCGAGGCGGACCGCTTCCTGAACGACGTGATGGGAGCTGATCTCGCGGCGGACGATGTCGCCGCGCTGCACGACCAGACCGACGGTTGGGTGGCCGGTTTGCAGCTTGCCGCCCTCGCCTTGCGTGGGCGCGCGGACCACGACCGCGTGCTCCAGACCCTTGCCGGCAATCAGCGTCACATCGTGGACTATCTCACCGAGGAAGTCGTCCTCCAGCAGCCCGCCGACGTCCAGGAATTCCTCCTGCGCACCGCGATCCTCGACCGCCTGTGTGGGCCATTGTGCGACGCGATCACCGGCGGGAACGACGGGCAGACCATGCTGGAGCGGTTGGAACGCGCCAACCTTTTCCTGATCCCGCTGGACCAGGCGCGACGCTGGTACCGATATCACCCGTTGTTTACCGGCGTGCTGCGGAGGCGCCTGGAGCGGAAGGGTCCCGACCAGGCGCCGGCGCTGCATCGTCGGGCCGCCTTCTGGTACGAGCAGGAGGGCCAGCCTATCGAGGCGATTGAGCACGCGCTCGCTGCAGCCGATTCGGCCACGGCGGCGCGCTTGATGGACGGCATGGTGCGCACGCTGCTGATGCGGGGCCAGGCGGCGACCGTGTTGCGCTGGCTGACCGCCCTCCTCGCCAACGTGCTTCGGGAGCAACCGGAGCTCGGTCTGGTCTACGGCTGGGCCCTGGCTCACACCGGCCAACTGGATGCCGTCGAACTGTGGCTACAAGAGGTCGAGCGCACCTGGTTGATGCCGCGTACGGTGCCGGAAGCGAGCGGGGTCGCTTCGCGAAACGGCGCCGCCCAGTACGTCGTAGCAACACTTCCGCCGGTGCCGGCGGAGGGGGACAGCGCAGCAGCGACTATGGCGCCGGCCAGCGAAGTCGCCGCCATCCGCGCTCGCGTCGCGGCAATGCGCGGCGACATCCCGGCCACGATCGAGCTGTCCCAGCAGGCGCTGGCCCGTTTGCCGGCCGAGCGAACGCTCCTGCGCAGCGATCGGGCGCTCAACTTGGGTTTCGCCCACGAATCGACCGGCGACTTCGTGGCGGCGCACCAGTTCTTCGCCGAGGCGGAACGGATCGCCCGAGCCGGCGGCAACGCCCGCGCCGCCTTGCTGGCCACGCGCTACCTGGCCCGATCGGAGGTCCGCTCTGGCCGGCTGCACGACGCCGGAGAGCGCTACGCCGCGGCGCTGCGTCTCTGCGAGCAAACTGGACATCGCCGGCTGCCGGCTGCCGGTATGGCCTGCGTCGGACTGGGCGAGCTCTCCTACGAGTGGAACGACCTGGACGCCTCGATGCGCCACCTGCGAGAGGGCATCGAGCTGGGGGAGCGGGGAGGGGAGCAAAAGATCATCGTGGCAGGGTACGCCGCGCTGGCGCGCCTGCTCCAGGCAGAGGGCGATGCGGCCGGCGCCGACGCCGCCTTGCAAAAGGCGGAACGGCTGGTTGGCGCCGGCCCACTTGTCGGGGCACGGGCGTGGCTTGCGCTGATGCAGGGGGATGTCGCGACGGCAACCCGCTGGGCACGGGATCACGCGCCATCGGATGATGGCCTTGCTCATGCTGATGACTACCGCCTCCTGGCGCGCCTTCGCCTCGCCCAGGGCAGGCCCGACGAGGCGAAGGCGCTGCTGGAGCGGCTGCTCGCCAGCGTCGAAACCGCCGGCTGGACGGGAAGCGTTGTCCAGACGCTGGCGCTTCAAGCGGTCGCCCTCCACGCGACCGGCAGCACCAGACAGGCTCGTCAGATGCTGGACCGAGCGCTGACGCTGGCCGAGCCGGAAGGCTACGTGCGCGTCTTCCTGGACGAGGGAGCGCCGATGGCTCACCTGCTCGACCACCGGCGTGCCTCGCGGAGGGGGCCCTCCACCACCGACGGCATCGGCAAGACCGTCTTGCTCTCCACAGGCGCTGGCGAGGCGCCAGGCGGCATTCCACGCCATGGTCCCGTACATCGAGCCGTCCTCCCACATGAGTTCCCCCTCTCCTCGCAGGAGAGGGGGCTAGGGGGTGAGGTTCCCCGCGGCGAAGCGCTGAGCCAGCGCGAGCGCACCGCCCTCCGCCTCCTGGCCGCCGGACTCCCCAATCAGGACATGGCGCGCGAGATGGTCGTCACGCTGAACACCGTCAAGACGCACGTCAAGAATATTTATGGCAAGCTGGGCGTCCACCGGCGCGCCCAGGCGGCGGCGCGCGCTCGAACGCTGGGCCTGCTGTGACCACCGGCGCGCAAAATCACCCGATCGGGTGAGGCGCCCTCACCCGTCCGTAGCCGACACTCGATGCCGGGACAAGCGACATTCACCGTCTCGCCAATCGTTTCGGGTTGGGCGGCATAAGCAGCGAAGGAGACCTGGCGATGTTCACGCGACGGCTCGGTCGCAGCGGCTTGGAAGTCGGCGCTATCGGTCTGGGCTGCTGGGCCATCGGCGGCCCGTTCTGGCGAGGCGAGCGACCGATCGGCTGGGGACAGGTCGACGCCGCCGAATCGATCCGCGCCATCCACCGCGCGCTCGATCTGGGGGTCACCGTCTTCGACACGTCCGACGCCTACGGCGCCGGCCACAGCGAGCGCATCCTGGGGCAAGCGCTGGCGGGACGGCGCCAGGACGCGGTGATTGCCACCAAGGTCGGCCTGACCTTCGACGAGCAGACGCGCCAGTTGACCGGCGAGGATGCCAGTCCCGCCTACCTTCGGCGGGCCTGTGAGGCCAGCCTCCGGCGCTTGAATACCGACCACATCGACCTTTACCAGTTTCATCCCGGTGACTACGCCGTGGACCGCGCCGTCGCCGTCCGCGATGTGCTGGAGGAGCTGGTCGCAGCCGGCAAGATCCGCTACTACGCCTGGTCGACGGAGCAGCACGACGGCGTCCGAGTCTTTGGAGAAGGACCGCACTGCACGGCCACGCAGAACGGACTGGACCTGCTGCGTGACCACGGCCATACTCGGGGCGACGACCGGTACGCCGCCATCTGCGAGGAATTCGACCTCGCCTGGCTCTGCAACGGACCGCTGGCCTCGGGCATACTCACGGGCAAGTTCACCGTCGATTCCCAGCTCCCCGCCGACGACGTGCGACGGCGCATGGATTTCGTCAATGGCCCGCAGGCCGCGCAGTTGCGTCAGCTCGAGGCAGTGCGTGATGTGCTCACTCAGGGTGGCCGGACCCTTGCCCAAGGGGCATTAGGGTGGGTGCTGGCTCGTAGTGAGCGGACAATCCCGATTCCGGGGTTCAAGACGGTGGCGCAGGTCGAGGAGAACGCCGCGGCTGCCGACTTCGGGCCGCTGCGGCCCGAGCAGATGCGGGAGATCGAGGCGCTGCTGGGCGCACCGTGACCGATCCGGGCGCGGCGGGCCGGGTCGGCGACGGCGATAGCGACCGGTGGCACACCGGCCGCTGTGGCCGTGCGCCTGCCCGTTGACGATACGGGTGGCGAAGGGCGGGAGTGACCCTCACCCCCGGCCCCTCATCCCACCCACGGTATCCGCTGCCGCCGGTACACCTGCTCGCCCCAGCGCAGGTCAGCCGGCAGCAGGACGCTGCGCGCGCCGCGCAGGTGGCCGCCGGCCAGCAGGTGATCGATCAGCACCCGGCGCAGCGTGGTGTCGCGCGGCGCTTGACGGAGGTCGTCGGGCACACCGCCGAAGACGCGCTCCAGGGTGTCATGGCCGGAGGAGCGGCGCGGCAACAGGTACATCTCCTGGAGGAAGCGCACCAGGTTGGAGGACGGCGGCAGCAGCGTTTCGAGCTGGGCGTCCAACAGCCAGGAGCTGCAGGTAAAGGCGATGAAGGGGTGGTCGGGGAAGTGGCGCGGGAAGAAGTCGAGCGCCATCTGCAAGGATTGCCCACAGAGGTCATAGTCCATCGGGCTGCCGGCAGGGATATGCAGGTGGAGCACCGGGTCACCGGGAGCCAGCACCGGTCGCCACTCGGCGCGGGAGAGCCGCACTTCCTGCTGGCGCGCCTCCCCGCTCGGCGTGATCGGTGAGCCGGTGATGTGGTCAGCGGTCAGCTCCAGGTGCGAGCTCCAGGCGTTACCCTCGTCCACCACTCCGCCCGCGCCGTCCATCTGCCCATCCGCTCGAAAGCGCAGCCCGGCTTCGGCAAGGGCCAGCACCGTCCCATCGTCGCGATGCCGGAAGACACGGTACCCATCGGCGCACCGACCAAACTGGAACTGCAGCCGCGTCAGGTGATAGAGCTCGCCGCGCATGTGGTTGCGCAGCCAGCCGAGCCGGTTCGGCAGCAGTCCCCACTGGCCGGTACGCTCGTGGTGGACCAGCATCCAGCGCTCGATGTCGTACAACGTGTCGCGAGCGACCTGCGCTGGAACCGCGTGCTCCGCATACAGGGCGCGCAGGTCGGACAGCGCCGAGAGCAGCACCAGCAAGATGAACCGCCCGGCTCCATCCCCCAGCCCGCTCTCCAAGGTGGGCCAGTGGTGGATGGCGTCGCGCGGGAACACGGCGGCGCGATAGGTGCAGTAGTGGCCGTGCCAGGCCAGGGCGCTCAGGGCGGCATTCGCCCCGACTCGTCCAGCTACCCGCACCGCCGCGTCGCTGACCTCTGCCGGAAGCCTGGCATAACGGCAAGCATCGACAACGAACTCCGCCGCGAGGAAGTACGGCAGACCGGCGGGCAGCGACGCCTGAGACGCCTGCCACTCCACGGCCAGGGTGTCGCGGTAGGCTTCCAGCCCCAGCGCGGAGACAACGGCGTCTAGCTCCATGCGTCTCTATTGCCCCTCTGCGATCGATGCCGGCCACAGCGGCATCAATAGTACATGCGATTGGCTCACCCATCGGCCAGGCCCGGCGTCACCGCGCTGCTCGGGAACAGGCCGGCGGCTTTGGCAACATCGCCGCCGTTGACCAGCGTGACCGTCCCCGCCTTGGCCCAGGGCACGGCCACTTTCCAGTACTGGAAGGCGGCGCGCTGGCAGCGGGCCACGACCACGGGCCCGTATCCTTGATCGACATCGGTAGGCCATAGTCGTCCAAGGCCGCCGGGTCGGCGAAGTAGCGGGAGCGGATCGCTGGAGCGGCGTCCAGCAATTGCTGATGCCGGCGCACCACCCGCGGCCAGGTCAGCTTGCTGTCGGGCGAGGTGTCCAGCAGCGGCGGGATCTGACGGGTGGCGTCGAGCCAGGCGTCGAAGCCGTCGTCGTGCAACACGTCGAAGACGTTGAAGAAGGCGACCGTTCCCGTTTCCGGGCGCCACTGGAAGACCTCTCTTTGCATGACTTGATAGTAGAAGCCATTCCAGAAGAAGCGGTGCGAGGCAGGGTAGCCGACCGATGGCACGCCGCCCTGCTGCCGGAATGCTGCCCAGAACTGGCGGCCATACTCGTCCGTCAGGCTGTAGCCTGTACCGCCCTGGCCGCCGTGACCGTTGGCCTCGGTGTAGAACCAGCCGTCGCCGATACCGTAATTGGAGGGCGGCGGATCGGCCCCAACGACGTCGTTGTAGACCATCAGCCCCTCCTGGGCGATAGCCTTGGCGGCCCCATCGACATCATCCTGGTCGTTGGTGAGCACCGCGCAAACCAGCGGGCCGCGCGGTGTGAAGATGATGCCGGAGTCGTTGCGGATGCGGTCCAGCTCGCCGGTCTTGTGCGCGATTACCGTCCCCTTGGGGAGCAACTCCGGCAGCCGGTCATTCTCGCGCTGGCCTTTCAGCAGCTCCAGCATCTCCTCGCTCGCTGCCGGACTCACGACACGTCCGGCGAGCAGCCGCAGGTAGAAGGCGGCCTGATCGTCTGCCGTTGTCTGGGCCAGCGTGGCCGGTACCGAAGGCGGGGTATCCGGCGGCGTGCCCATGTGGCTGTGGGGCATGCCGATGGCGGCGAATGCGGCGTTGACCGCCGGATAGCCAAGGAGCAGGACCAGCGCGCCAGCGGCGCTGTTGTCGCTCACCGTAATCGTCCGGCGCAGGGCCTCGGCGATGCTCAGCACCGTGCCGGCCACGGTGGCTGGATCGTCGCCGTAGAAGTCCAACTCGGCCTGGGTGATCGTCACGGTCTTGTCCATGGACAGCGTGCCGGCCGCCACGGCCGTGTAGACGGCTGCCATCACGCCGAGCTTGTAGAGGCTGGCGGAGGTCATCGGCGTGTCGGCCTTGAGCGCCACCAGCGGCGCCTGCCCGGGCTGCACCGCCACCATGGCAGTCGTGCCGCCGATGGCGGTCAGGGTACTCACCGCGCGGCTGGCGAGCAACGGAGCGGCCTGGGCCGGTCGCGGCGCAGCGATCAGGGTCAGCGAGAAGATGAGCGCGAGGAGACGATTGCGTGACAGCACGGCAGCCACCTTTCCGCCCCCTAGCATCCGCTGGCCGACTGGCAAGGGTCAAGCCTTTGCACGCATGGTCCCAGCCGCGGGGTCCCGCCTCGCCTATCGCGGGAGCCTTTTGCGACCGAGCGCGAGGATCACCCTGCCGCGATGTCGTGCTATCGTTGTGGACGGCGTTTGTGCGAGGAGGAAGGCCCCATGGCGGCGATCGCCACCGAGCGGCGACACTTTCGGGCTGGCCATCCTGGAGCACCCCGAGACGCCGTCGGTCGTCGGCGCTCCCGATGTCGTCGTGGAGGTGCTCTCGCCCAACGCCGCGCGCCACGACCGACCGCCGAAAGGCAGGAAGTTCCGCGCCTACGAGGAGGCGGGCGGGCGGCACTACTGGCTGGCCGACCCCGAGCGCCGGACGCTGGTCACCTACGAGCGCCAAGGCGAGCGGCTGGTGGAGACGGCGACGCTGCGCCCGGGCGACACCCTGCGCTGCCCTTTGTTCCCCGAGCTGGGGTTGGCGGTCGCTGAGCTGTTTCGCCCGTCATAACGGGCAGGTCATCGCTACGAGTGCTGTCCGGCTGTGACCTGGCCGGCGAGCTCGCGGAAGGCGCTGGGCTGCTTCTTGCCGTTGCCGAAGATGTCGCTGAGCGCCGGCTTGATGAGGTCACCGGCCTTGGAGTCGTTCTTGAACAACTGGCGGTTGCCGGGATAGCCCTCCTGCATGGCCTCGATGGCGGTCTCCAGGTTGACATCGGCCAGCGTGGGGTTCTGCTTGATGTTGATGTCTTTCCATTTGTTCATGACCGAGACGCGGACCGGCATCGAGCCGGCGACCTCCACCTGCATCGTCTGGATCTCCGGACCGGCCAGGTATTGCATGACCTGCCAGGCCTCCGCCTGGTGCTTGCTGTCCTTCCAGAGCACGAAGCCGTCGGTGGTGCCCAGCACCCGGCGCTTGACCGGTCCCTTGGGGACGTGGGCGTAGCCCCATTTGAACTTGGTATCGATATTCGTAGCCATGCTGGCCGGGTAGAGGCCATCCTCGTTCATGGCCCACTGACCGGCGGCGAAGCGATCGCCCTGGACGGTGGCGAGGCCGCCGAGGGTATCGTTGTCGAGGGCGATCTTGCGCTCATACTCCAGCTTGTAGGCCCAGTCGAAGGCGTCCTGCGCTGCCTGCCCATCCAGCAGACACTTGGTATTGTCGTTGGGATCGACCACGTTGCCGCCCCACATCTCGACGCGGTACCAGTAGCGATCCCAACTGGACATACGCAGGCGCAGGCCGATGGTCTGGAGCTGATTACCCTGGCGGACCGTCAGCTTCTCGGCGGCGTTGGCGTAGTCGTCGTGCGTCCAGTCCTTGGTGGGGAAGGCCACGCCCTTCTGCTGGAACATGTCCTTGTTGTACCAGAGCAGCATCACATTCACGTATTTGGGGAAGCCGAAGCGGATGCCGCTGGGCAGTTGGAAGTCGTGCCACTGCCAGGCGTGGAAGTCCGACACGTCGACCTTGTCCCGCGCGACCAGCGGCGTGATGTCCAGCACCGCGCCCTTGTCGGCAAACTGGGTCACATTGTCCGTCCAGCTCTCGAAGACGTCGGGCGCATCGCCGGCGGCAAAGCCGGCCAGCAGCTTGGTGTCACGATCGGGCGGCGCCGACTCGATCTGGACGCGAACGCCCGGGTGCTTGGCCAGGTAGTCCGTCTCGAAGAGCTTCTGGGCGGCGACTCGGTAGGCATCGTTATTGCGGTTCTGCCAGCGGATCAGCGTCCCGCTCTGCCCAGCCACCCGCTGCGTGGGCACGGTCGGCGCGGCAGTAGGACCAGTCGCGGCGGCGGACGTCGCCGCCGAACTGGCGGCCGGCGCCTGCGCGCTGCTGGCCGCGCTGGTCTTGGCGGCGCCGCTCGACGCCACGGTCGAGGGGACCGCCGCTCCCTGGCCGCAAGCAGCCAGCAGGCCGACCAGTGGCGCGGTGAGCAAGGCTCGACCGGCCAGAGCCAGGACAGCGCGACGAGAACGAGACGGAGCGCGGGACAGCGCTCCAGGACCTTGGGGATATGACACGGCAGCTACCTCCGAGCTATGCGATGGGAGCGACAGCGCTCACCAAACGTGGGTACCAGGGGACACGAGTCGACCTGGCCAGCGCACTATAGACGGGCTGGCCAAGCCTGTCAACTTCGCTTGCGTGCTTGACTTAGCTAGGTACCCTAGCTATCATTCGTCCAGGAGGCTAGTCGTGACTGTTATCGTCAATATGCATCAGGCGAAAACGGAGCTGTCTCGTTTGGTCGGCCAGGCGCTAGCGGGCGAGGAGGTGATCATCGCGCGGGCGGGTATGCCGGTGGTCCGCTTGACGCCAATCCGCCAGGAACGCATCCCCGGCCTCGCGCGCGGCGCCGTACGACTTGCCGCGGACTTCGATGATCCGTTGCCGGAGGAAATTCTTGCCGGCTTCGAGGGCCGGTAGTGCCGCATCTGCTGGACACGCACACGTTTCTCTGGTGGATCACGGATGATCATCGCCTGCCTCCAACTGTCCGGCAGTTGATTGCCTCTCCTGACCACTCATTTCTCTTCAGTGCAGCGTCGGCCTGGGAAATGGCGATCAAGGCGCAGCTCGGCCGTCTTGACCTACCCAACGATCTGGGAGCGTTCATTGAGGATCAGCTTGCGGCTAACGGCTTCGTGCCATTGCCGATTACGGTCCGGCATGCCCTGCAGGTGCGGGTGCTGCCGGCGTTGCACCGCGATCCCTTCGATCGCATCCTCGTGGCCCAGGCCATCGTCGAGGATGTCCCGCTGATCAGCGTCGACAGACTCGTCGCCCAATATCCTGTGCGGACGATCTGGTGACAACTCCAGCGGCGCATGGCCCGGCGCGTTGCGCAGCCTGGGCATCTGCCCAGCATTGAGCGTGGGACCGCGAGCGTCGGCTACCTGGTTCATCCAGTACGTCCGGGCGACCTCCCCGTTGTCACCCTGAGCGCAGCGAAGGACCCCTGGCCCGGCCACCAGCGCTGCGCGGGACCGCATGGCGTCTGGTCTGTCCTGCCAGGGGTCCTTCGCTGCGCTCAGGGTGACAACGGGGAGGTCGCCCGGCGCTGGGAACCGCCCAGAATATGGTGGATGCGCCACTAACCCGGGCGAGTCGTTTACTCTGGACCGATCTGGGGCAAGTCGCGCGCTCGTGACTCCTCCTCGACCGGCCGCGCATCGATCCGCGGCAGCGGACGAGGGGCATCGACGGCGCGCGATGGCCCGGCCGGCTCCTGCTCACCGATCTCCGGCAGCGCGGCTGAATCAGCGGGCCGGGACGTTGGGGCGTGATGCTTTGTCCCCTCCGTGCCGGCAAGGAGCGGCCGGCTCCGCTGGGGCGGCTCCGGCATGGGCTGGATGTCGGGCAGGGTGCGGACGCGCTCCGAGTCCGGCGCCGTGCGGGGCGACACCGGCGGCGTTGGCGCCACCCGGCTGTTCCCCCGTGACGGCGGCACCGTCGGCGCCGGCGAGGACGGCGCGGGGCGAGCGGCGGCAACGTCAGGCGACGCGCTGCGGGAGGGTGACGCGGCTGCCGGCGATGGTCGCGCCGAATCGAGCAGCGCCCCCGACATCTGGCGGGGATTGGCGACCATCTGCCCACTCTGCAGGGCCGCGTTCAGCACCGACCACAGCTCTTCCCCAACTGCCGCCGGAACAGCGCCGGCGGCGGCCTGCGTGATCCGCGTCCGCAGCATTGAAAGGCGCGTGCCGTGCGCGGCCAGCTCTCCCTCGACGTGCCGCAGCCCGGCCGTCAGCCAGGGAGGCGCCGGCGAGCGCTGGACGAGCGTGGACACATCGGCGCGCAACATCCCAGCCGCGCCGATGACGCGCTCGGCCGCCAGCAGCAGGCCGTTGGCGTAGCCGGGCGGCAGCGGATCGGGAAACGGCAGGGCGGCGATTTCGCCGCGGGGTCCCACCCGGAGTTGTGCCGTGAAGCGAGACGGTCGCGCCGGATCGACCAGGGCGGCGCTCACCTCGGTGATGATGCTGTCGGTCGCCTGTAGCGCGGCCACGGCCAGGGAATGGGACGCCTCGCTGAGCAGGCCGGACTGGTCGGCGTGCCAGGCCGCCTCCGCCTCGACCAGGGCCTGGACCAGCGTCACCAGACTGTCGGCCAGCCAGAGCGGCGCGGCGATAGGGGCAACGTCGAGGCAGACGCGCCACTCCTCGCCGACGTGGGCGATGCGCGCCGACAGCCGGCGATCGTCAAGTTGCTGATGCATGGCGTCCAGCGGCGTGGTCGACGCCAGCATCGCCGTCACGTCGCCGCCGGCCACGTCGCCGCTGAGCGCCGCCTTGATCCGTTCGGTCCAGGTCGCCACGACCCGCTCCTGCGCCCGCGCTACTCGATCATCTTGAGCAAGGCGCGGGCGATCACTTGCGGGTCGGTCTCGGCGGCGAACGGCAAGACCTTGACGTGCGCGTTCTGGGCCTCGATCTGCTGGTAGGAGCGCATGGCCGCGTCGTGCTCCGGACCGTAGCCGATGATCGCCAGCGTCACGTAGACGCCGCCGGAGGCCTTCTGGATGGCCCGCGCGAAGGCGTCGCTGTCGTCGGCCTCGCCGTCGGTGATCACCAGCGCCATCAGCAGCGGGCGCTGCGCCGGCGGTGTCTGGCCGAACTCCTCCGTGTACGTTTCGATCAGCTTGTTCCAGCCCGGGATGATGCGGGTCCCGCCAGCCCAGCGGATCTGATGCCAGCGCTGGTCGAGGTTCCCCGGATTGAGGTCGCCGATGTCCTGGGCCTGGCCCCCGGCGAAGACGACGGTGCGCAGGCCGCCTCCTTCCTCTTCGTGACCGGCCTGACTATCTTCCTTGGCCAGTGTAGCCACGATCAGGCCGATCGCTTCCTTGATAGTGTCCCGGCGCGGCGTCGTGTCGTTCTCCGAGCTGGCGTAGTTCATGGATCCGGTGACGTCGAGCAACAGCATCGGCTCTTTCTCGACGCCGAGCGTATCAGCAGACATGGGTGTCGCCGACATAGGTTTCGCACCTCCTTCAGAGATTCAGCGCGTCCGCGGTGCGCGGGCGCCGCTCCAGAACCTCAGTGTACGTGCCCAGTGTTAAGGTTTGCTGAGGATGACGTGGCTACCCACCCGCCGCCAGCGAACTCGCAGCTCACCATCTACGGTGACCCCTTCGAAGGTTGCTCGACCGTCTGGTCCGGCAAAGGATCAGGTCATCTCGAAGACATCCCGCGTCTTCGCCACACGCTTTACGCGCAATCGGGCCGGCCACGGCTCCGTGGGCTTGTTCGCTCGGAAATCGCAGGCCGGCGAGAACTCGTCACGAGCGACACGACGAAACCGCGCATATTCCTCGTCAGACAGACGCCTCACGTCGGCATCAAACTGGGGCGTCCGCTCGAACTTCAAGGACGAGGCACGGATCTCTTAGCGAGGACGGCTGCGAACGGCGTCCAGGTCAGCCACGAATTCGTCCACATCATCAGAGACAGTAACCTCACCGGCCCTGATGTGCTCGTCCACGCGTCGCTCGCCCTCCTGCCAGCGCTCCTCCCAGAACCACGCTTGATCCGCGGGGATCGGCAATCTCGGACGTAGCTCAATGACGCCGTCGTCTCGCTCGACAATTTCGACCTGAGCCCCTGGGCGATTTAGATGATGGCGGCGCCTGATCTCGGCGGGCAATACGAACTGACCACGGCTCTGGATGCTCACGAAGATGCGACGCTCCATGGGGATTAACCTAGCTGCAATGCGGAAATACTGCAACTGACATCACCGTCGGGGGTGTGCCATGATGTCGTTACCACTGGCGAATGTCCGGTAACGCAGCGACCGCGCCGTCGCCTGGGGCTCTATTCCACGGCCATGCCACGACGAGAGGCCCGGACGATGGGCGCATTGCCTTACTCACTGCGAGAGCCGGCGGGCCGTCTCCGCGTCGGACGCCCTGATGGCGCTCGACGCGCGGCCAGGAACGCCACAGTTCTCGGCCGTCTTTCGGGACGCGCCGGACCGGCGCGTCGGCAACGGCCTCTCGCTCTCGCCGACGATATTGCTGTTAGGATGCCTGGCGTGGGCGCTACGTCCGCGGCGTTGCCAGCAGCTCGTCTTCAGTGCGCGGGTCGGGCAGATGCCCTCGGAGCGCTCGAGCGCCAACGCCCGACCGCAGCACTTCCACGACTGGCGGAGCGGGGTCGGCATACACGCCGGGAAAGAGGAACTCCCCCGGTAACACGGTATCAAATGCGAGGCGCTCGGCAGGCGGAATGAACTGAGCGTGGACACCCGCCTTGTTGCCACGCGGATCCATCCGGTACCAGCCCAGCTCTATTACGTCCGTCGGCCGCAGGTATGGCTGCGCTGTGACATCCATCACGGCCACTGCCACTGGCATCGCACTCACCCCGTCTTCGCACCAGCAGTGTACCCCGTCCACACCGAAAGCTACCAGGACTCACGTCACTGCCGATGCCACCGAGGCGCGATGCGGCCGGCGCGTAGCCGGCACGGACGAGGCCTCCCGTCTGCACGTCCGGCAGGAGTGTATGCCTCTCCTCAGGTCCAGGATACGCCCCCGCGGCGTTCTGCAATCGGGTTATGTAGGCGGTACCATGGTCGTGCGGGCGGATGCCGTGTTCGATGCGTCATTCTGGATTCACGCGTGTGGGGTAGGGGTTCTGAAGTATGTCCTGCGCCGCTATGCGTTGCGGTACACGCCCGCTGTGGCCAGGGAGCTCCCAGAGCGCTCCCCAAGTGGCCGCGAGTTCCGGCGGATGGTCCAGGTGGGGGAACTAGAAGAAGCCGTCCCGCGGCGTGATCGAGTAGGCATCTTCGGCCGTGGGGAAAGGGAATCGATCAGCCTGGCGCTTGAGCATCGGGGATGGGTGCTATTTCTTGACGATCAACGTCCCTACCAGCACGCGGCCGGATTGGGATTGCGAGTGGTGTGTACTCCCCTACTCGTAGTTGCCTTGTTTGGCGAGAGAACAATAACTCGCCGGGATGCCGAACGCCATCTGGATGACCTGTCGGGATTGGAAACCGTCCATCCTGACTTCATCTATTTGGCCTGGAGTCTCCTGCCGCTCTTTGGGCATGAGATGGGAGGACAGCCACAATGAAGCGAACGATCGTCGTACAACTGGATCAGCCAGAGGCCGAGCGTCTTGAGCGTGTCGCTCGGTCTAGGAATCTCTCCGCGAGTGCGTGCCTCGCGCAAGCGGGCGTCGACGCTGCGCACGACGTGCTACTTGATCAGGCGGTAGCGCGTTTCGACCAGGATCCAACCGCGGTGAGTATCTCCGAGCTCGCCGAGGAAAGCGGTCTGGCAATGGAGGAGATCATGCAGGAGATTTGGCGGCGCGATCGGCTCACGGCGGCGGCGACGGGCCAACCCGTGGCGGAGGTTGTTCGTTCGCAGTATCGTGGTCGCCACGGTCTCAGTGAAGAAGCATTGCTGGCCAGTTGTTCATCCATCGCCGACCAGCTCAATGACCCCGAGTTCCTGGATCAGGCCCGAGCGATTGTCCGGGCAATGCACAACGAAATGGGTCGGTGAAGCCAACCGACAACCGCGGCGCAGCTCGCAGTGGAGGCCACCCCCCGCGTCTCGTTCGATGAGGCCGTCACTCGCTACCAACAAGATCCCGACAGGGCGAGCCTGTCCGAGCCAGCTACCGAGAATGGCCTGGCCATCGAAGAACTCATGCGGGCGTCCTGGCCGTGCCATCTCTGGCAGCTACCTATGTTCGTCGTCAACCGGAGGTGATCGTGACCATGTTGACGGCGCCGGTGACGTCGATGTCGTAGCACGGCGCCGTCACGTCGTAGCCAGGACTTTGCAGCCGCACGTCGTTGCCTATACCACTGTAGGTTTGATCGTCGAAAGCCAATGCGGAGGCCCAGCCGGTGAGGTGGACGCGTACGGCGACGCCTGCAGGGCGTCGCACGGTGACCGCTGATGCTCCCCCGCTGATCCGGACGGGAACCACGCCGGAGGGCGCGGGGAGTTCCAGACGGATCATGCTGTACCCTCCCTTGACCTCCAGACCGGCGAGATCGAGCCGGCCCAGCTCGGCAGTGATCTCCGCGGCGTTGCCCTGGATCACGATCCGCCAGGGGATGGCGACGCTGAGCGTGACCTCCGCCGCGCGCCGTCCCCCGCCCAGACCCCACAGGCGTCGTGGATAGCGGATAGTGACCACCCCCTCTTTGGCCTTCACGTCCGGCGCCGGTCCCTCGAAGCGGGCCTGATAGAGGTCGGCCATCCCGTCGTCCGCGCGCACGGTCAGTCGCGAGTTCCCGGAGGAGACGACGAGCCGGCCGCTCTCTACAGCTCCCAGTGGAGCAGAGAAGAGACGCCCCTCGGCCGCCGGCGCCTCTGCCAACCGGAGAATTGCCTCCCTGGTTAGTGCGTTACAGCGGTTGAGAAACTCCAGGAGGACGGCCATCTGCTCATCGTCGTAGCGCGATGCCAGGTCATCCCAGGACGTCCCAAGGGAGGCGAAAAGGAGGCCGATCGCGCGCCTGTCGTCCTGGCCTGGGGCGAGTCGCACGATGACTCTGCGGCCATCGGCGGGGTCACGCTCCCGGCGTACGAGCCCGGCCTCCTCCAATCGGTTGAGCATCCCGGTGATCGCCCCGGTGGTGAGCCCGGTGAGATCGGCGAGCTGACCAGCAGTCATTGGACCGGTGCTCTCCAAAAGATCAATGACCTGCATATCCGTGACGGTCATTCCACTCCGAGCCGCCGCTGCCCGGAAGAAGGACGCGCCGAGTCCATGGAACTGCCGGAGCCGGCGCGCCAGCTCCCCGCGTATCTCCGCGCGATTGTCCTGAGCATCGCTTGACAATGTCTGTTCCTCCGGGTACGCTGCAATTATCTTAGACTATGAGATAATATTTGGAATGTCGCTCGTTGACTAAGTTAAACGGCAGTATAGCAGAGGAAGGGGGTCGGGCGCCGTGATGATTGAAACACGGGGCTTGCGCAAATCGTTCGGCGACCATATGGTACTCGACGGCATCGATCTGGAGGTGGCCGCGGGGACGGTCTTCGCGCTGCTTGGCCCTAACGGCGCCGGCAAGACCACGATGGTGCAGATCCTGTCCACGCTCATTGATGCCGATGGTGGCGAGGCGCGCGTCGCCGGCCACGATCTGGCCCGTGAGCCTGACGCGGTTCGCGCCGCGATCGGCGTCACCGGCCAGTTCTCGGCGGTGGATAACCTGCTCACCGGCGAGGAGAACCTGCTCTTGATGGCAGACCTGCACCACCTGGGCCGATCGGAAGGCCGGAAGCGCGCGGCCGCACTGCTCGACCGCTTCGATCTGGTCGACGCGGCCAAGCAGAAGCCCGCCACCTACTCCGGCGGCATGCGGCGCCGGCTCGACCTCGCGATGACCCTGGTGGGCGACCCGCGCCTCATCTTCCTCGACGAGCCGACTGCCGGCCTGGACCCGCGCAGCCGCCACACCATGTGGCAGATCATCCGCGACCTCGTGGCCGGAGGTGTCACGATTTTCCTCACCACGCAGTACCTGGACGAGGCGGACGAGCTCGCCGGCCGGATCGCGGTGCTCGATCGGGGGAAGCTGGTTGCCCAAGGCACCCCCGACGAGCTCAAGCGCCGCATCCCCGGCGGCCATGTCCGCCTGCAGTTCGCCAACGCGAGCGGGCTCGAATGGGGAGCCCGCACCCTGGGCGAGGTGATGCGCGACGACGACGCGCTCACGCTCCAGGTTCCGACCGACGGCAGCGTCCGGTCACTGAAGGCCGTACTCGACCGGCTCGACCAGGCGGCGATCCCGGTCGACGGCTTGTCGGTCCACACCCCCGACCTCGACGACGTTTTCTTCGCCCTCACCGGCCACACCGACGCACAGAAAGGCAACCTACGTTGAGCACTCCATCCTATGCCTTGCGCGATTCGGCCACGATGCTGCGGCGCGATGTCCGGCACTCGCTGCGCAACCCCTCGATGACGCTGAGCGGCGTGCTGACGCCGGTCGTCACGCTGGCGCTGTTCATCTATGTGTTCGGCGGCACGCTGGGCGCCGGCCTCGGCGGCCTGGCGCACAGCGGCTCTTACATCGACTACGTCGCGCCCGCGATCATTATCATGACCATAGGCAGCGGGGTCTCGACGACGGCGGTGAACCTCTGCATGGACATGGCCGAAGGCATCATCGCCCGCTTCCGCACCATGGCGATCGCCCGCGCCTCGGTGCTGACCGGCCTGGTCCTCGGCAGCCTGATCCGGACGATGATCAGCAACGGCATCGTCATCGGGGTCGCGCTGCTCATGGGCTTCCGGCCCGCTGCTGATCTCGTCGCCTGGATCGCGGCGCTCGGCGTCATCGCGCTGTTCACTCTCGCGCTCACGTGGATGGCGGTGGTGTTCGGCCTGATCGGCAAAACGCCCGCGGGGGCCAATGGTCTCTCCCTCATCTTCCAGCTCATACTGCCGTTCACCAGCAGTGCGTTTGTCCGCCCGGGCTCGATGCCGAGCGGGATACGTTGGTTCGCCGAGTACCAGCCCTTCACGCCCGTCATCGACACGGTGCGGGGGCTGCTGCTGGGCACGCCGATCGGAAACAGTGCCGCCCTCGCCGTCGCCTGGTGCGTCGGCCTCACGGTGGTCGGGTACCTCTGGGCGCGAGCGGTCTATAACCGCAACTCCGTGGCCTATAACCTCAGCGCCGTACGGTAGGGAGGCCGACTCCGATCCGCGCCTGCCGTTCGGCGGCGCCAGTCCCTGGTGTGGGCTCAGGTGGGCGGGGCAGCGGTGGAGGAGCGGACGACCAGGTCCGGCTCGATCACGTCGGTCTGGATGGGTAGGGGCAGCCCCTTCCAACGGGCGTCGATCAGGCGGAGGAGGAGACGGGTGGCGCGGATCCCGAACTCCAGGTGGGAGGTGCGCGCTGTGGTGAGGGGCGGCTGGAGCGCCTGGGCCTCCGGAATGTCGTCCACACTGGCGACGCTGACGTCGTCCGGGATGCGTAGGCCGGCAGCGGCCAGCGCGCGGTAGGCGCCCATCGCCAGGGAGTCGCTCGCCACCATCAGTGCCGTAGGGCGCCCCAATCCCGGACGTTGGAGCAGCTCGCGCACTGCCTCTTCACCGCTCTCTGGACTGAAGTCGGGAGCAGTGACCACGCGCTGTGGGTCGAAGGGGAGCGCCGCCGCTGCCAGGGCATCGGCGTAGCCCTGGGCGCGCTCCTCGTAGAGGCTGGCGGATTGAGTCGAGGCCACGAAGCCAATCGCGCGGTGCCCGAGCGCGAGGAGGTGCTCCGTGCCAAGCTGGACCGCGCGGCGCTCGTCGGCCACCACGCAGGCGAGGGCGTGGCCAGGCAGGTGCCGTTTCACCAGCACGAAGGGCAGGCCAGAGCGCTCCAATGGCGCCAGCTCTTCGTCGGTGAGGTCGCCGGCGGCACGCACGAGCAGGCCATCGGCGCTGCGCTCGGCGACCGCACGGACCAGCCACGGACCCAGTTCCTCGGGCTGCGCCACGTAGGCCAGCCCGAGCGCGGCATTGGCGTCCCAGGCGCCCTGCGCCACGCCGCCGACCAGTTCCCCGAAGGCACTGGCGATCATGCGGTGCGTCACCTGCGGCGCCTCCTTGAACTCCAGCACGAGCAGCGCGAGGTGGCGACGGGGGGCCTCGGCCCGCACGAAGGTGCCGACGCCGTTGCGCCGCTCGATGAGCCCCTCGCGCACCAGCTCGGTCATGACCCGTCGCGTCGTGACCGAGCTCACCCCGTACTGGGCGATCATCTCCCGTTCGGAGAGGAACGGGGCGCCCGGCGCAAAGTCGCCCCGGCGAAGGCGCTGGACCAGCAGCTCCCGGAGCTGGACGTAGAGCGGCGTGAAGGAGGTGCGATCTAACTCGGGTGACAAAGGAATCGTGGTCATGCTCCGCGACTCAGAACGTTTGGGAATGCGCCTGCAGGTAGCCGTCGACCTGCTCCGTCGCGGCCGTGGTCGCCGTCTTCACGTCATTCTTGCCTGCCCAGAACGGCGCCATGTTCTGACTCAGCAGTTTGCTGATGTCAGTCACGTCCACGCTGATCAACCGGGAGTTCGGGTAGGCGTTGAGAATCTCCGAGATCGCCTCGGGGTGCTCCATCTTCGGCAACTGCTGGAGGGCTTGGGCGAAGACGGCTTGCGCTTGCTTGAAGAAAGGAACGGCGCCGAGGTCCCTCGCCTCCACTTCCTGCCCACCCTCGCCGGTGTACCACTTGAGCCACTGCCAGCCGGCGTCACGCTGACCGGCAGTGGTCAGGCCCTTGGCCATACCATACGCCCAGTGCGTATAGTCCGATGCGTAGGCCTGCTTCTTGGCGTAGGGGACGGCGCCCCAGGTAAAGTCCTGGATGGTCTTGAAGTTGGCGATGCCGGTGATCCAGCGCGACATGGTCGCCTGCTTGCCATTGATGAAGGCCGTCGTGCTGTCTTTTTGGCCGGAGTCTTTGTAGAAGTTGGCGTCGTAGACCCGGTACTTGTTCCCCATGTCGTAGGAGAACTGCAGACCGGCCATATCGGCGTCGGTGTCATAGAGGCACTTGGTCGGCGCCTTCACACTATCGAACTCCTGGCCTCCCGCTGCGTTGATCCAGAGGCGGGAGAGGCCGAGGTCGGTCCCTTGCTGCGTCGTCTTGGCGCCGTCCCGCGTGGTGAGCTTCGTCGCCGCCTCGATATAGGCGTCCCACGTCCACTTGTCCTGTTTCCACAGTTCGTAGGGCGAAGCCAAGCCGGCTTGCCGGTAGAGGTCGGCGTTATAGAAGTACACGTTGGTGAAGGCCCAGCCGGCCAGGGCGAAAAGCCTGTTGCCCATCACCAGACCTTCGCGCGTGACTGCCGGCAGCGCGTTCAGATCGAAGCTCTTGTCCTGGCCGGCGAAGGGCTGGAGGTCGTCGAGCATGCCCCTCTTGGCATAGGAGAACACGACCTGATGGTCGGACCAGAAGGTGGCGGGGGGCGTGCCGGCGGCGAAGAGGGCGGTCAACTTCTTGTCGTAGTCGGACGGGACCGGCACCGGTGTGATCTTCCGATCGGGGAACTGCTGCTGGTAGGCGTCGATCTTGTGCTGCTCCTGCGCTTCGTAGATCGTCGGCTCGCCCCAGTTCGGGAAAAAGAAGTCGATGGTCGTGGACGACGACGTCGCGGCCGCCTTGGTGGGAGCAGCGGCCGGTACCGGCGTGGCGGCGGCAGCCGATGCAGTGCTGGGCGCCGTCGCCACAGTCGTGCTCGGCGCCGCTGCCGATGTGGAGCTGACCGTAGCGCTCGCGGACGCGCCGCAGCCGGCGAGGATGGCGATCCCTCCCGCGCCGGCCACGACCGTCGCTAGCAGTATCTGCCGGCGCGACACCGTCCCAGAGTCTGGCCCAGACCGGAAGCCCGACGAAGCTGCCATGCTTCTTGATCCTTTCCTTACGGCGGTGGTCAGGGATTACACGATGCCAGCACGTGCGAGCTCGTATAATAGCATGCGAGGATTCGAGGTAGGAGTATCGGCGGCCCTGTCCACCCTCGCCGGAGTGCTTGGTAGCATGTGGGGCTGGACGCCAGGGGGAGGGTGACGCGGATCATGCCGGAGATCATCAAAGCCAACATCGCCGATAGCGGGCCGCTGGACCGCCTGCAGACGGCCTTTGCTACCTGGAATCCGGGCTGTCGGCTCGAGGGGCAGGAGCTCGACGGTGAGTGGACGCTGACCAGCGCGGGCGTGACCTACTCCTGGATCGAGGACGGCGCCGGCCAGGTGTGGCTCGAGGAGGGCTACCGGACGCAGGAAGGCGACGGCGCGCCGCTCCCGCGGTCCTACGTCCCGGATGCTGTCGATCCCGCCACGGCCCGAGCGCTCACGATCCTCGGCCGCGCTCGCCGTCTGGTCTCGCCGGCGGCCCGGCCGGCAGTCGATGGTCTACTCAGCCGCTTCGACGGCCACCGTTTTGCCGGCGATCCCATGGGCGACTTCTGGCGCCTACGCGAGGCCTGCCACAATTCCGAGCAGTGGGCCGTTGGGGAGGCGCGGGAGGCGCTGCTGCTGGTCTTGGCACAGGCGGGAACGCTGGGCTGGGCGACGAGGCAGCGCTCAGGTTGGGAGGCGCTCGCCGTTGGCGACCAGCTCGTCGCAACGCGCGACCGACCGGTCCGTGGCCGCGGCCAGGTGCGACTCTGGAGCATCGACGATACCCGGGTCACCGCGACGCACTGCTCCGCCACCCGGCGCCTCGCCTACTTACGCGACACGGCTGGCGGCTGCGCGCCGGGCTTCGCTGCCTTCCGCCGCCTGCCCCTGACCTGGTACACGGAGCCCGACGCGCCCGTGGGCGACGGCCGCAACCGGCTCAACAGCCACGTGGTCAACATCGCCGCGGAGCAGAGCCGCACCCATTATCATCCGGCCACGGCTACGGGCGGCGGCCAGCCGCAGTGCGAGCTCTATCTGGTGCTCGATCCGTCGCGGCTGGGCCTGAGCACCGCGGGCCGGCAGGCGCTGCTGCACAGCTTCCCCGAGATAGGCAACTGGTCCAGGTATCAAGCCACGCCGCTGCAGCCGGGCGATGTGGTGCTGATCCCGCCGGGCACGGGGCATCGGGGGCTGGACGTCTTCGCCAACGTCGTCACGTTGCCAGGCTTCAAGCCCGGAAACGAAGTCTATGTCGACGACGCGATTGCCCTGGCGACCGGCAACACGGCGCCGCACAATCCCCTGTTTGCCCAAAGCGAGCCGGCCCAGCTCGCGGCGGTGGCGGGGACGAGCTGACGGAGGAGGCCGGCTGGTGAGCGCATCCGAGCCACAGACACCGTTGCGGGCGATCCACGTCGGCGTGGGCGGCCGGGGGGAGTGGCCCCTCCGCCTCATGGCCGCCGACGACCGCTGGCGGTCCGTCGCGCTGGTCGACGTGCGTGCCGACAACCTGGCCAGGGCGAGCGATAGCAGCGGCCTGACCGAACGCGATTGCTTCTCTAACCTGGAGATGGCGCTGGCCACGGTCGAGGCGGACGCCGTCGTGGTGATCACCCCGTCGGCGCTGCATGGCGCCTTCATCCGCACCGCCCTCGAAGCCGGCAAGCACGTGTTGGTGGAGAAACCCTTCGTCCACCGCCTCGCGGAGGCCGAGGAGCTCGTGGCCCTGGCCGAAGCGCGGCGCCGGCAGATCGTCGTCGCCCAACAGTACCGCTTCAATGTGCAGCAGCGCGCCTTGCACGCGGCGCTGGTTTCCGGTGAGTACGGCGCGCCCGGCTATGCCACCATGGTCCATCACCGGCGCCGGCCCGACCCGCGCGCCTTCACCATGCCGCACGCCATGCTCGTGGAGATGTCGGTCCACCACTTCGACGACATGCGCGCCGTGTTCGGCCGCGAGGCAGAGGCGATCAGCGCGCGCAGCTTCGATCCGCCCTGGAGTCGCTACCAGGGTGGCGCCGTGACGGCCGCCATCAGCTTCGCGGGCGGCCTCGAAGTGGCCTACGCCGGCGCCTTCACCTCCGTGGACGACATGTTCGACTGGCGCATCGAGTGCGAGCGGGGCGCGCTGTGCTGGGATGCCGGCGGTCTCTATGTCCGGCTACCGGGGGGCGGACGGCAGGAGCTGCCGACGACGCCGGGTCCGCGCCCGGAGCAGGTCGTTCTGGACCACTTGACGGCCGCGATTGTCAGCGGTGAGGCGACGCCGCTCGCGGGGCGAGCGAACCTCGGGACCTTGGCGCTGATCGACGCCGCGATCCGCAGCTCCCACGATGGGCAGCGGGTGGCCATCGAGCGTCCGCGGCGGCGCTAGCGCCGCCGCGCCACGAGGGAGGGCCGGCCACCGCATTCGCGGGCAGAGGCCACTAAGGGCGGACAGTGTCATCCTGAGCGCAGCGAAGGACCCCCGGACTTGCCAGCCGCGCTGCGCGGGCCTGCCTGGCCGCTGTTCGGGCTTGCCGGGGGTCCTTCGCTGCGCTCAGGATGACACTGTGAGGGTCGCCAGCCCCATCCATTGCTCAGGATGACAACGGGGAGGTCGCCGCGACTCGATGGATCCACCTCGGAGGCTAACCCGGCATCGCTAGTCCGCGCACGACACGGCGGTCGCCCGCGGTCGTAACTTCCTCACGCCGCGCATATAATGGTTGGCAGGATGCCGGCCCGGGTTGCGATGCAGCCGTTCCCGGAATCGGGCTTCGTCGCATCAAGGCCACGGTGCGGGAGCACGCCGCCGTGCGGCTTTCGCTCCACCCGGACGCATCGGGCACAGGTTCCGACCGGTAATCGGGAGGACGCGATGTACGTTGCCTCTTCAGCCACGACCATTGACGCCTCCGCGGCGTCACAGCAGAGCGCCGACCTTGACGACATCCATGCCCAGAGCGCCCTGCTCCTGATCCGGGGCGTGGCCGGCCTGGGCTACGGCGTGCTCGTCTTCGGCACGCTGGTCCTGGAACAGCCGTCGCTGGCAATCTACGGCATCGCCGTGGGTCTCGTCGCCCTGTCCTGGCTGGCCCACCTGGTCTTCGCGCGCAGCGCCAAGGGCGCGGCGGGCCTGATCGTCGGTGGGCTGGCGACGGTGCTGACGGCGGCCTTGATCCTGTTCCCGGAGGGGTCGCTGGCGTCCTGGTTCGCGGTGCTGGTCTTCATCGCAGGGGCGTTGCTGGGCTGGCGCTGGTCGCTGGCGCTGACGCTCGCCGTCGTGGCGTTGCTCTCCTTACTCTCCCAACAGCTCCCCGGCACGGTGGTGTCCAGCGCCGCCCTGAGCGCCGGCATGCTCAGCCTGCTGAGTCTGGTAGGGTCGTGGATCGTCTCGCGGCCGACGATCACGGCCGTGGGCTGGGCCTGGCACAACTACCAGATCGCCGCCGCGCAGACGGCGGAAGCGCGAGCGCGCCAGGCCGAACTGGCGCGGCTGAGCAAGGCGCTGCGCGAGTCGACCTACCATCTGAAGCAGATCAATCTGGACCTGAATCGCGCCGAGCAGGCGGCCCAGGAGGCGCGGCGGCTGAAAGCGCAGTTCGCCACGTCGGTGAGCCACGAGCTGCGCACACCGCTCAACCTCATCATCGGCTTCTGCGAGATGATGGTGCTCTCCCCTTCCAGCGCCTATGGTCAGCGCCTCCCGACCAGCTACCAGGAAGACCTGAAGGCGGTCTACCGCAACGCCTGCCACATCTCCGCGCTGGTCGACGACATCCTCGATCTCAGCCAGATCGAGGCCGACCGCATGGGGCTGCACAAGGACTGGACGCCGATTCGCCACATCGTCGACGAGGCCGTCGCGACGGTGGAGGCGCTCTTCCTGGATCGCGGACTAACCTTGCGGACGGAGGTGGCCGAGGACCTCCCGCTCATGTTCGTCGATCAGACGCGCATCCGCCAGATCCTGATCAATCTGCTGGCGAACGCCGCTCGTTGCACCGACGAAGGTGGCGCGACGGTCCGCGCCCAGCGCACCGCCGAGACCGTGGTGCTGTCCGTCGCCGACACCGGCCCCGGCATCCCCGCGAGCGACCTCCGCCGCGTCTTCGACGAGTTCCGCCAGTCTAGCGGCACGCCCTGGCAGCGCGCCGGGAGCGGTCTCGGCCTCACCGTCAGCAAACGCTTCGCCGAGCTGCACGGCGGCGCCATGTGGGTGGAGAGTGTGCTCGGGGCCGGCAGCACCTTCTCCCTGGCCCTCCCGTTGGGCGAGGAGGCGCAGCCGGTACCACTGGCCGGACCCGACTGGTCGCAACCCGGCAGCGGACGGGCCCGTGGCCAGGTCGATCGGCGCATCCTCGTCGTGGATGAGTCCGATCAGGTCCATAAGGTGTTCGAGCGCTACCTCGATGGCTACCACGTCCTGCACACCACCAGCCTGGAGAAGGGGAGGAAGCTAGCGCGACGCGAGCCGGTCCACGCGCTGGTGCTCGGCTCCGACGGAATAGCCGGCAACGGCAAGGCAGGACACCTGATGCCGCCGGAGCTCCGCCGCGTCCCAATTATCTCTTGTCCGCTGCGGACGCCGCGCCGGGTGGCCCAGGAGCTGGGTGTGGCCGACTACCTGCTCAAGCCGGTGACGCGCGACCAGCTCCGCGCCGCGCTGCGCCGACTGGGGCGCCCGATCCGCGGCGCGCTGGTGGTGGACGACGATGCGGAGATGACCCGGCTGCTCGGCCGCATGCTGCACGCCCTGGCTCGTGGCTGCCAGGTCAGCCAGGCCTCCGATGGTCGCACGGCGCTGGCGCTGCTGCGGGAGCAGCGCCCGGACGTGCTCCTGCTCGACCTCCTGATGCCGGAGATGGACGGCTACGGGCTGCTGGAAGCGATGCGCCAGGACCCGGCGCTGGCTGAGATACCCGTCCTGGTGGTGACGGCCTGGGGAGCACAGGACGAAGCCGTGGTGGCCGGCGCGTTGAGCATCACGCGCAGCGGCGGCCTGAGCGTGGCGGAAGTGATGCGCTGGGTCAGCAGTGGACTGGACTCGCTGTTTGAGCCGCACAGCAGCGGGCCAGCTCCTCCCGCAGCGCCGTCTGGGTGACCGGCTTGGGCAAGAAGGCGTCGACGCCGAGCGAGAGCGCCAGCTTGCGCTCTGGCAGCACCGAGCAGACGATGACCGAGAGGTCCCGTGTCCCGGCGTGATTGCGCAGTTGCTGCAGCACGTCCCAGCCATCCTGGGTGGGCATCATCAGGTCCAGAATCACCGCGTTCGGTCGCATGCTCAAAGCCAGAGGAACGGCGCTGGCGGCGGTGGTCGCCTGGATCAGACGGTACGGCTCACCGCGCAAGAAGCGTCGGAACAGGCTCACCACGTCGGGATTGTCGTCCACCACCAGCACGGTACGCAGGGGGATCGGTGGGAGGACGAGGGTGAGCAGGGGATCGATCGCCGGATCGTCGCCGGCGGCGACAGACGCGCCCTGCGCCGCCAGGAGCTGCCGTCCGGTCTCCAGCAGCTGCTCCGCTTCCGGTGATGGCGGGCGCAGCGACAGGCCAGCGTCGCTGCGCCCCTCCGGAAGCATCCGTAGGGTCACGCCGCGCGCTGTGTCGGCCTGGGCCAGCAAGATGCGCGCCCCCGGGGCGACCTCGAGCACGTAGCTCAGCAGGCTGAGCAGCGCCTGCCGCAAAAGGGTCCGGCTGACCGCCAGCGGCGGCAAGGTGTCGGAGACCACGGTCCGAAAGGCGGCGCCGCTGGCGTCAGCCAACGGCTTGATCGTCGCCAGCACCCCCGCCAGCGCCTGGGCCAGGTCGGTCGTCCCGGCGTCGCCGGCGGCGACACTGGCCGCCTCGTCGGCCAGGCCGGGCACGGCGATCGAGGCCGGCACGGGGCTGACGCTGCCGCCGCCCTGGGCCTGCTGAACGGCACGGCCGGGACCGCCGAGCCAGAGCAGATCGGACACCGCGGCCACCGCCTCCTGATAGTCGCGGCTGGCCTGGCGCGGGCTTACGCCGAGGGACTGCGCGATCTGGGCCAGGCTCTGACCCTCGACATCCCTCAGCACCAGGTGGCGATAGCGCCGCCACTCCGCGCTGGACGGCGCCGCCCCAGTGGCTGGCCGGAGCTGCTTGATAGCATCGACGAGCGCGCGACGCAGGTCGTCGCCGGACAGGGGATGACCGTCGGCCGCAAGTTCACGCGCAAGAGGATGGCGAGAGAGATAGGAGCGGTCGTGCAGGTGCTTGATGCTGTCGCGCACGCCCTGAGCGAACGCTTCACGATCCATGGCACTCCTGACAAGGCCGGCTGGTGGGGGGGGCGGCCCCCTCTCCGGCTTCGCCACCTCTCCCCCAATTCTGGGGGAGAGGCTCCTTACGGAGGCGTCGGCTCCATAGCGGGCCCGTCCGTCAGGATCGGTAGGTCGGCAGTGCAAAATACATTGCCGTTCCCGCTCTCCCCCAGAATTGGGGGAGAGGTGGCGAAGCCGGAGAGGGGGCCGCCCCCCCCACCAGCGGCGGCTCCATTTATTCCACGATTCTAGCAGACCGCTATCGATGTCCTCAGTATGGCATGCGGATGGCCGATTTACCCTTGCACGGTGAGCGGCCAGGGATTAGCCTGGTTAGTGTCAGCTCTTTGCATGTCCTCGCCAGCGATGTTCCCCCAATAAGCGGGAAGGAGGCCAGGCCTATCGTTTTGGCATAGCGACGCGCCGTTGACCCGGCCATACTTGCGGTCGCTGTGAGCGCTGCCGGCGTTGTTGCCGGCCTTCTCCGGCATGCTCGGACGTATATAAGGAAGGGTAAATCATGAGTCCTTCTTCAGGTGACGAATATCCCGCGCAAGGCCGGCGCAGTCGCCGGCAGCTCTTGCGCCTGATGGCGCTGGGTACCGCGGGGGCTGGGGCCGCCGCGCTCTTGGCCGCCTGCGGCGCCTCGACCACGACTACCGGCGCTACCTCCAGCGCGGCTGCGCCCGCCGCGTCGTCGAGTGCTGCCGCCTCCAGCCCGGCTTCCTCTAGCGCCGCCGGTTCGTCGAGCGCGGCGGCGAGCGCGCCGGCGCCAACCCCGACGCTCGCCCCGGCGGCGCACGTCGGCAGCGGCGGCACCGAGATCCGCTGGCAGTTCCGCGGCAGCCCCGACAACCTGAAGGCGGCGCAGGACACGCTGACCAAGAGCTTCGTGCCCAAGAACGCCAACATCAAGGTCACCATCGAGCCGGCGCCGGACAACCGCGACGAGAAGCTCATCGCCCAGATGGTCGCCGGAACGGCGCCCGACGTCTTCGAGACCTGGGGGGACAACGTCCAGCAATATGCCGAAAAGGGGCAAGTGACGGACGTGAACACCCTGGTCGCCCAGAACAAGGTCGACACCAGCGACTTCTACGCCTGGCAGTGGCGGGACTTCAACATCCCGATCAACGGCGGCCCCAACGGTGGGGGGAGCCAGATGCGCTTCGGCTTGCCCAAGTACGTCAACGTCATGGTGCTGTGGGTCAACAAGGATATGTTCCAGGCGAAAGGCGTCGACCTGCCCACCCTGGACTGGACGCACGACGACTACGCCAACGCCATCACCAAGCTGGCCGTCAAAGATCAGGGGAAGATCAAGGTCGGCGGCGCCTGGATCCCCATGAACTCCTGGGATCGCTACTGGTATCGCGTCGCGATGTGGGGCGGCGACGACGCCAACGCGCAAGACCCGACCAAGTGCGACCTGGGCGAGAAGCCGGCGCAGGACGCCTTCGAGTGGGCGCGCAAGCTGGCCTACGACGACCAGGTGCTCCTCACCACGCAATCCGGCCTGGCCCAGGTCCAGGGCGACCGCTTCTTCAATGGCCAGTTCGCCATCAGCGAGGACGGCTTCTACCCCTTCCAAATGGCGAAGAACAACGCCACGGCCAAGATCAACTGGCAGTACGCCCACGTGCCCAAGGGGCCGGTCACCCGCAAAGTGCTGGGCACGACCGACGGCTTCTCGATGTGGAAGCAGACCCCGCACCAGCCGGAGGCCTGGACGCTGCTGCAATACCTGGCGGGAGTGGACTACCAGACCGCCCAGGTGGAGAGCACCGGGCTGTTGCCGGTGCGGACGTCGGTGCTCAACAATTGGAAGACGATCTGCACCCAGAAGTACCCGGAGCTGGCCAACGCCAACCTCACCGTCGGAGCTGACGCTATGACGATGGGCTACCCGGGTAACCGCAACTTCTTCAAGAACACGACGGCGGCCCAGGAGCTCATCGTCCCGGCGCTGCAGAAGGTCTTCGACGTTGGCAAGACGCCCGTCACCTACTTCCAGCAGGTGGCGTCGCAGGTGACCCAAACCGAGAAGAGCGGCTAGTCCGCCGCGGACGGGGCGTGGGAGAGCGGAGGTCGCTTTTCCCACGCCCCGTCCCATTCCTTGCGCGCGTATAATCCTGCCATTCGCCGTTCTTGAGCACGAGGAGGTGCGACCAATCATGGCACGTCAGACTGCCGTCGAGGGGGCCCTGCCGCGGGTACGCGGCCGAACCCGCCTGTCCCAGCGCGCCCAGGAGGAGATCTGGGCGTACGTCTTCATATCGCCCTGGGTGATCGGATTCCTCATCTTCACCTTCGGCGCCATGGCCTTTTCGCTGGGCCTCAGCTTCTACAACACCGATCTCCTGCAGCCCGCCAAATTCACCGGCCTCGACAATTACGCCACCCTCATCCATGATCCCCTGTTCTGGAACGCGGTGCGGGTCACCTTCCTCTACACCATCATGCTCGTGCCGTTCGGTACCGCTATCGCGCTCATCATCGCCGTCCTCCTCAACCAGAAGATCAGGCCGCTCGGCTTCTGGCGCACGGTCTACTACCTTCCCGCGTTGGTCAGTGGCGTCGCGGTGGCCGTGCTGTGGGGCTGGGTGCTCGACGCCAACTACGGCCTGCTCAACACCGCCCTGGGCTGGTTCGGCCTGCCGCAGCCGCGCTGGCTGCTCAGCGAGTTCTGGGTGCTGCCCGGCATCGTGATGATCGCCCTCTGGGGGGCGGGGGCCAACATGCTCCTCTATCTCGCCGGGCTGCAGAACATCCCCACGCAGCTCCAGGAGGCCGCGCGCATCGACGGGGCCAGCTCCTGGACGGTCTTCTTCCGCATCACCTTGCCCTTGCTCACGCCGACGATCTTCTTCAACTTCCTGACCAACATGATCGGCTCTTTCCAGGTCTTCAATACTAACTACATACTCACACAAGGCGGGCCCAACAACGCCAGCACGACGTTGGTGCTGTTCCTTTACGGCAAGGCTTTCCGGCAGTTCCACTTCGGTTACGCATCGGCCGTGGCCTGGGCGCTCTTCCTCATCATCATGTGTTTCACCTTGCTCGTCTTCCGCAGCTCGGCCCGCTGGGTCTACTATGAAGGAGGTCTGCGCTCCTGATGGCTACGACCACGTTGTCCGCGCCGGCGCTGCGCCGGCAGCGCGTCCTCCGCCCGACCGCGATTGGCGGGCGGCTCGTTATCTACGCTGTTGTCCTGGTAGGCGCAGCGATCTTTTCGCTCCCCTTCATCTGGATGCTCTCGGCGTCGGTAAAGCCGCCGGGTGAGGTGTTCATTTACCCGCCGAAGTGGATCCCCAGCATCTGGGTCTTCGGCAACTATGCCAAACCATGGGGCGAGATACCCTTCTTGCGATTTTACGAGAACACCTTTGCCGTTGCCGGCATCGACATCATTGCTACGGTGTTCTCCAGCTCGATCGTCGCCTTCGCCTTCGCCCGCATGCGCTTCCGCGGGCGGGGCTGGCTCTTCATCCTGGTGCTGAGCACGCTCATGCTGCCGTCACAGGTCACGCTGATCCCGCAATACGTCCTCTACTCCAGGCTGCACTGGGTCAATACGCTGCGACCCCTGATCGTCCCCGTCTTCTTCGGCAGCGCCTTCAACATCTTCCTGCTGCGCCAGTTCATGATGAGCATCCCGAACGAGATGGACGACGCCGCGCGCATGGACGGCGCGACCTGGTTCGGCATCTACTGGCGCATCCTTTTGCCGCTGGCCGCGCCCGCGCTGGGCGTGGTGGCCATCGGCGAGTTCACCTTCCGCTGGAACGACTTCCTGGGCCCGCTGATCTACCTGAACACGCCGGACAAGTTCACCATCCAGCTCGGCCTGCGCATGCTCACTACCCAATACACCTCCGATGTGCCGGGCACGATGGCCATGACCGTGGTGTCGCTCGTCCCGGTGCTGGCCGTCTTCTTCCTGGCGCAACGCTACTTCATCCAGGGCATCGTGATCAGCGGGATCAAGGGGTAAGGAGACGTTTCCATGTTGATCTCAACCCGCGAGAGCGGCATCCCCAGCAGCGAGGAGCCGTACACGCCGCGGTGGGCCATCAATCAGGTGGCCCAGCTTGGGCTGGACGGCATCGAGTTCTCGACCATGCCACCCGGCGGTCCCCGCCTCCGGCGGCGCGGCATCTGGGCGGAGGCGCTGGACGCGGATGCCCGAGCCAATATCAAGCAGGACGCCAAAGACGCCGGCATCGTCATTACCTCGCTCTCTTCGGACTGGGTCTGGGGCTTCTCGGAGTACCACCCCACCCTCGACTCCTGGGAGCGCGGCGGCGAGATCCTTAAGAAGGACATGGAGCTCACGGCGGACCTCGGCGCCCGCGCCTGTCTTATCCACTTCGCCCGTGCCCAGGCCACCTGGGAGCAGGCCAGGCGCTATTGCGCCGCGACGGCGGAGGCAGCGGCGCGGCGCGGCGTGGTGGCCGCCTTCGAGGGGAGCCTCTGGCATCTCTGCGGCCTGGGCGGCATGGACGAGCTGCTGAAGATGGTCGAGGAGATCGATAGCCCCGGCTTCGGCGTCTACGCCCACCCGCGCGGCCCCGGCCGCGCCAACGCCGAGGAGATCCTCAAGGTGGGTAGGCGCCTCTCTTGCCTGCACCACTCCTTCATCGAGCCGGAGACCGACTACGCCGCCATGCTGGCGGCGCTCAAGCAAGTCGGCTACGACTACGCCTGGGTCTTCGAGTGCAGCGCCGAGGAGCTGCCGCGCAGCAAGGGAGCGCTGGACGAGTTGCTGCGGGAGTATTGGTGAGGGGAGAGGCCCTCTCTCCGGCTTCGCCACCTCTCCCCCAATTCTGGGGGAGAGCGGTGGTGGCAACATCGCCTCTAACACTGGCCGGCCCCTGGTGGGGAAAAGGTTCGAGTCGCGTACCATCTTCCCGTCGCGGCTCTCCCCCAGAATTGGGGGAGAGGTGGCGAAGCCGGAGCGGGGGCAATCGCCGCCACCAACCGGCGTCGCCAATCAAGGACGAAGTAGAGGAGTAACCAGCAATGCCTCGACGGATCAAGGTCGCCCTGGCCGGCTTGGGCAGTGTGTCGCAGCGCGGCATCTTGCCGCACCTGGCGTGTGAGGATGCACAGGAGCGGGTGGAGACGGTCGCTTGCTGCGATGTCGTGTCCGGCAGGGCTCGGGAGACGGCGCGCAAGTTCGGCTGGAAAGAGGCCTACGAGGATTATGACGAGCTGCTGCGGCGCGCCGACGTGGAGGCGGTGCTGATCGCCACGCCTATTCCGGCGCACTATCGGCAGACGATGGCGGCGCTGGCGGCGGGGAAGCACATCTACGTGCAGAAGGCGATGACCACGACGCTGGCGGAGGCCAACGATGTCGTCGCGGCAGCGGAGCGGGCGGGTGTGACCCTGGTGGCATCGCCGGGCCAGATGCTGCGCCCGATCAACCAGCAGCTGCGCGACCTTATCGGCCGCGGCGCCATCGGCAAGGTCTACTGGGCCTTCAGCACCAACGCCGGCGGCGGCCACGAGAACGAAGCCTTCCGCGCGGGCGACGACGTGCTCTCCAACGTCGACCCCACCTGGTACTACAAGAAGGGCGGCGGTCCCGTCTACGATATGACGGTCTACTCGCTGCACACGCTCACCGGCATTTTGGGTCCCGTCCGCGCGGTCACCGCCATGTCCGGCATCGGCTTGCCCCAGCGCCGCTGGAAGGACAAGGTGATCGACGTGGAGATGGACGACAACACGCTGATGCTGCTGGACTTCGGTGACAGCACCTTCGCCGTGGCCGGCGGCCAGAACGCCGGCGTGAGTCGCGGCATCGGCTGGGGTCGCCTGGCCTTCTTCGGTACCGAGGGCACCATCGACATGGGTGGCTCGGTCGGTGGCGTGGAGATCGTCGCGCCCAAGGAGCTCAAGGGCACGCTGGGGTTTAGCGGTGGCGCCTTCGTCGCCCAAGGCGGCGACGGCCTGCCGCACGTCAGCGGACCGCATCGCGGAATTCAGGAGAGCCACGTCTACGCCGACATCATGCACCTGGCCGACTGCATCGTCGAGGGCCGGCAGCCGGTGCCCAGCGGCCAGCACGCCCGCCACGTGGTCGAGCTGATCGAGCTGGCCTACCGCTCCGCGCAGACGGGGCAAGCGCAGCGGTTGACGACGAGGTTTTGAGTGGGGCAGCGAGACTCCCGGCGAATGAATTCGCGGGCTAATCGCCGCGAAGTCCGCCTACGCGGACTCACGGCGGGCCAGATCCACATCACATCGGCACGTTGGACCTAGCCCGCGACTAATTGGTGCATCCACGAAGTCTGGGTGATTTTTCACTGTCATCCTGAGCGGCGGCGAAGGATCACCGGCCGGGCAGGCCAGACGCCATGCGGTCCCGCGCAGCGCGGACGGGCTTGCCGGGGGTCCTTCGCTGCGCTCAGGATGACAGTTGGGAGGACGGCGCGTGGCACGGGAATCTTCCGCGAACTTGGTAGACGCACCAATCAGTCGCCGGGGATTATGCCGAACGCGTCAGATGCACCGCTAAATCCCGCTCACGGGCGCGGCGCATGGCCCAGCCGTCGCCAGACCTCAGCGTCGGGGATGGTCTCTCCGCAAGCGAGTTGTTGCCGAGCCTCCGCCACGGCGGCCCGCTCTTCGTCGGTCTCTTCCTCATCGTCGAACGGCGCCGTCATGAGTGCCAGCCGCACGGGATCGACGGTACCATCGCACAACCCCTCGAACGTCTGCTGCGCGATCGACAGCTCCTGCTCGGGCAACTCATCGATCAGGCGATAGAGCGCCTCCTTTGCCGTCATCTGTCCTTCCTCTCCTGATGTAGGCAAGGCCGAAACTGCTTTCCTCGCGATTGGTCGACATCTTCATCATAGCGTCCGTTGGCGGCAGACGGACGATATCTAGGCGCAACCGTTAGCCCATTCAGCCACGATGTTGGTGACCGGCGTATGACGAGCTATCATACGCTGTGGCGTTCGATGGGCACGCCGCCGGAAGTGAGCGGCAGCGGTGAGCACAGTCCTGGTGGCGGAGGAGATCGCCGCGGCCGTTGCCGGCTGCCGTGCGGCAGGGGCTGGTCTGGTGCTGGCGCTGGTCGCGCCGGGCGACGACGATGCCTTTTCGGCGCTGGCCGCGGCGTTGGGGCTGCCCTACGTCAACGCCAGCCTGGAGCTGGCGCGGCGCTTGCTCGACGTGCCGGTGGGCCGGCGGGCCTGGCGAGCGGGGGAGGCGCTGCCCACGCTCGTCGATGCCGCGCTGCCGGCGGTCGCGCTGGGACGGCTCGGGCTGTTGCATCTGCCGGAGCTGCAGATCGATCCGTTACGAGCGCTGCAACAGCTGGCGCGGACACGGGTCGTGCTGGCGGAGTGGCAGGGGACGCTGGAAGACGGCCGGCTGACCTACGCGCGACCGGGGCACGCCGAGTACCGTTCCTGGCCGCTGCCGGCCGCGGCCGTCATTCCGCTCACCCCCGCACCAGGAGGATTGCCGCGTGCGTTACCGTGACGTCGTCCAGTTCGAGCCTATCGACACCGTCGTGCAACTGCGCAGCGCCGAGGAGGCGGACGCCGCCGCCCAGCTGGTCGCCACCTACGTCGTCTCGCCGCACATGGCGGAGGTGCTGACCACGCTGGTCATTCCCCAGCTCCAGTTTGCGCGCGCGGCCGACCAGAAGGGGCTCCTCATCGTCGGCAACTACGGCACCGGCAAGAGTCACCTGCTCGCCCTCCTCTCGGCGGTGGCCGAGCGGGCCGACCTGACCCAGCGCCTGCGCAGCAAGGCCGTGCGCGCGGCCGCGGCGGAGATCGCCGGCAGATTCCAGGTGATCCGCCTGGAGATCGGCGCCACCGAGATGCGCCTGCGCGACATCGTCACCAGCAAGCTGGAGCAGGCGCTGGAGGCCTGGGGCATCGCCTACCACTTCCCGGCGATGACCGAGGTATCCAACACCAAGGAGCCGCTGCAGGCGATGATGGCAGCCTTCCAGGAGCGCTTTCCGGAGCAGGGCCTGCTGCTGGCGGTGGACGAGCTGCTCGACTACCTGCGCACACGCGACTCCCAGGCGCTCATCCTGGATCTTGGCTTCCTGCGCGAGCTCGGCGAGGTCTGCGAGATCAGCCGGCTGCGCTTCATCGGCGGCATCCAGGAGTCGCTGTTCGACTCGCCGTCGTTTCAGTTCGCCGCGGACGCCGTGCGCCGCGTCAAAGACCGCTACGAGCAGGTGCTGATCTCCCGCGAGGACGTCACCTACGTGGTGTCCCAGCGGCTGCTGCGCAAGAGCGAGGCGCAGCGCGCCCAGGTGCGCGGCTACCTGGAGCCGTTCGCGCCCCTCTACCCCGACCTGGCGACACGCCTGGAGACCTACGTCGAGCTGTTCCCGGTACACCCGGCCTATATCAAGACCTTCGGCGAGATCTTCATTGTGGAGAAGCGCGAGGTGCTGAAGACGCTGAGCCGCGAGATGGCGGCGCGGCTGGACAGCGAGGCGCCGCGGGACTCCCCCGGCCTGATCGCCTACGACTCCTACTGGGACGTGCTACGCGCCAACCCCTCCGTGCGCAGCATCGCCGACGTGCGCGACGTGATCGACAAGAGCGAGGTGCTGGAAGCCAAGGTGCAGAGCGCCTACACGCGGCCGGCCTACAAGCCGGTGGCGCTGCGCATCATCCACGCGCTGAGCGTCCACCGACTCACCACGGCGGACCTGCGGGCGCCGATCGGCGTGACGGCCGTCGAGCTGCGCGACGATCTCTGCCTCTCCCTGCCCATGCCGGAGCAGAGCGCAGAGTTCCTCGAGGCCACGGTGGGCGCCGCGCTGAAGGAGATCTCGCGGACGGTCAGCGGCCAGTTCCTCTCCTTCAACCAGGACAACGGCCAGTGGTATCTCGACGTGACCAAAGACGTCGACTACGACGCACTGATCCAGCAGCGCGCCGACACCCTCTCGGCCGACCAGCTGGACCGCGCCTACTACGACGCGCTGACCCGCGCCCTGGAGCTGACCGACGTCAACACCCACGTCACCGGCTTTGCGATCTGGGAGTACGAGGTGGAGTGGACGGAGAAGCGGTCGGCCCGGCCCGGCTACCTCTTCTTCGGCGCGCCCAACCAACGCTCTACCGCCCAGCCGCCGCGGGAGTTCTACCTGTACTTCCTCCAGCCCTATCACCTGCCGGGCTACGGCGAGACGCGGCAAGGCGACGAAGTCTTCTTCCGGCTGGCCGGCAAGGACGAGGCCTTCGACCGGACCCTACGCCTGTACGCGGCGGCGACCATGCTGGCCGAGCAGGCCTCCTCGGCAGCGCGACCGCTGTTCCGCGAGAAGGCCGCCACCAACAACCCGCAGCGGCCGGGCTACCTGCAGCAGCTGCTGCGCTGGCTGCAGGAGCGGGCGCCAACGGCGCTGGAAGTCACCTATCAGGGGACATCGCGGCCAGCCGCGGACTTGCTGCGCGGCCGCGCGGCGTCCATCCGCGAGCTGGTCGACCAGATCGCCTCGACCTGTCTCACGCCGCGCTTCCGCGACACGCTGCCGGAGTACCCGACCTTCCCACTGCGGGTCACCCGCGCCAACCGCGCTGCCACGGCGACGGAGGCGTTGCGCTGGATCGCCGGGACCATGAAGTCGCGGCAGGGGGCGGAGGTGCTGCAGGCGCTGGAGCTGCTGGACGGCGACCGCCTCAGCAGCGACGGCTCTCGCTACGCCCGCCATTTCCGCGAGGCGCTGGCGGAGCGCGGCGAGGGGCGGGTGCTCAACCGCGCCGACCTGATCGAGACCAGGTTTCAGGGCGGCGTGGAGTACGACCGGCGCTTTCACCTGGAGCCGGAGTGGCTGGCAGTGGTGCTGACCGCGCTGGTCTACGCCGGGGAGATCACTCTGGCCCTGCCCGGCAAGAAGATCGACGCGGCCTCGCTCGACCAGGCGGCCACGCTGGGCAGCGAGGCGCTCAGCCGGTTCAGCTACATTGAGCGACCGCGGGACCTGCCGCTGGCCGCGCTGACGGCGCTGTTCGGGCTGCTTGGTCTGCCCGCCGGTCTGATCCGCAATCAGGCTGCGCACGGCGAGGCGGTGCAGGCGCTGCAACAGCGCGCCGCCGAGGAGCTGGGGCAGGTGGTGACGGCGCGGGCGCGCGTGGCCGAGGGGATCGTCTGCTGGAACGCCACGGTCGTCGAGGGCGCTGAGCGCGACGATCTGCTGGCGGGCCTGGACGGCTACCGGGGCTTCCTGGATGGCCTGCGCCCCTACAGCACGCCCGGCCGGCTGAAGAGCTTTGCCCCGACGGTGGAGCAGGTGCAGCAGCAAGCCGGCGCGCAGGCCAACCTGAAGGAGCTCCGGGAGCTCCAGTTACTCGTCGCCGAGCTACAGCCGCTCGCCGCCTATCTGCTCCAGGCGCGCTCGGTACTGCCCGGCGACGACGCGACGGCGATCGCCATTGCCGGCCTCCAGAGCGAGCAGATCGCCGCCCTGCGCGATCCGGCCCGCCGCACGGCCACTGGAACACGCGCCCAGCTGGCGCAGGCGGCGCTGGCGCTGAAGGTGCGCTACGCCGCCGGCTACCTGGAGCGGCACCAGCGCGCTCGGCTCAGCCTCGACCAGGATAAGCGCAAGGCCACGCTGCTGAAGTCGCCGGTGCTGCGGCGCTTGCAGGCGCTGCGCGCCATCTCGCTGCTGCCCCGCAGCGCCGAGGAGGAGTTGGAGCGGTCGCTGGCCGCGCTGCGCACCTGCACGGAGCTCACCGCCCCCGAGCTGGCGACCTCGCCGGTCTGCCCGCACTGCAACTTCCGCCCACTCGAGGAGGGTGACAGCCCACCCGCCGCGGCGCGGCTCGACGCCTACGAGCGCAAGCTGGAGCGGATGGAACAAGAGTGGCTCGCCACGCTGCTGCAGAACCTGCAAGACCCCACGGTGCAGGAAACGCTCGCCCTGTTCGGCGCGGCCGAGCGGCGTCCCCTGGAGCGGCTGCTCGGCGAGCAGCGCTTGCCGGAGACGGTAGACACTGCGCTGGTGCGAGCGCTGGACGCCGCCTTCCAGGGACTCGAGCGGGTCGTGATTGGCAAGGAGGAGCTGGTCGCCAGCCTGACCAACGGCGGCGCGCCGGCCACCGTGGACGAGCTGTCCGGGCGCCTGAAGGGATTTCTGGAGCAGCAGACACGCGGCAAAAATGTGGAGCGGGTGCGCATCGTGGTGGAGTAGGGAGCGTGCTGCCATGTCACGTATCCACGCGTCGCCCGGCGGGCACACCGGGGAGCATTTTCGCCGGCGAGCCCACCCGCCGCTAAAGCAGCGGGCTAACAATACAAAGCCTGCTAAAGCAGGCTAGACACGCCATATATGGTGATATTCCCGCGTCTCGGCCACGTTATTACCGTAACAATCGACCTTGAGCCGCCTTTAGGCGGCTTTGTGATGTTAGCCCGCTGCTTTAGCGGCGGGTGGGCTCGCCGGCGCCAACCGGCCGTGCATCTTGCAGGTGGCGGGCCAATCCGCACCGAGATTCGCGATGAGAGGACCAGCCGGTGACCGAACTCCAGCAACAATCGCTCGCGGGCCTGGCGACGGCAACCGCCGATACAAATACCGATGGCCGCGACGCCGAGCGGGAGCGTTACCGCGAGCGCCTGCGCGCGCGCCTGCCCGAGCTGCGCAAGATGGACGGCTTCCCTAACGGTACTGACGAGGACATCCTGGCCCTCTCCGATCCGCCCCGCTACACCGCCTGCCCCAACCCGTTCCTCGGCGAATTCGTCCGGCAACACGGCACGCCCTACGACGAGGCCACGGATACGTACCAGCGCGAGCCCTTCGCGGTCGACGTGAGCGAGGGGAAGACCGATCCGCTCTACAAGGCGCACAGCTACCACACCAAGGTGCCGCACCTGGCCATCGTGCCGTCGATCTTGCACTACACCGAACCGGGCGACCTGGTGCTCGACGGCTTCTGCGGCTCCGGCATGACCGGCGTGGCGGCCCAGTGGTGCGGCCGCGCGCCGGCCAGCTACCGAGCGACGCTGCAGATGCAGTGGGAAGCGGAGGGGCGCGGCAAGCCAAGCTGGGGCGCCCGCCGGGCCGTCCTCAATGATCTCTCTCCGGCCGCCACCTTCATCGCCGCGAACTACAACCTGCCGCTCGACGTGAGCGCCTTCGCTTCCGCCGCCCGCCAGCTCCTACAAGAAACCGAGGTGGAGATTGGCTGGATGTATGAGACCCGTCACACCGATGGAAGCACCGGCCGCATCGAGTACACGGTCTGGAGCGAGGTGTTCACGTGCCCCTCCTGTACGTCCGAGATCGTCTTCATCGACGAGGCCTTCGACGAAGAGACGAAACGCGTCAGCGGCGAGTTTCCCTGCCCGCGTTGCAGCGTGATGCTGAACAAGGACCGGCTGGAGCGTGTCCTGGAAAGCCGGTCGGATCCGGCCACCGGTGCATTGTGGCGGCGTATCAAGCTCCGGCCAGTCCGCATCGTGTACAGCGTTGGGAGGAGCCGGCACGAGAAGGGTGTCGATGCGGAGGACCTCCGGCGGCTGGAGCGGATTGAGGCGCTACCGTTACCGCCGGAAGTACCCACCGTGGCATTCCCGATCAAGGAGATGTATCACGGCTCGCGCCTGGCGCCGAAAGGCTTCACTCACGTCCACCACCTCTTCTTCCCCCGCGCCGCGCACTCCCTCGCAACCCTTTGGCGCAAAGCCGATGGCTGCCCGGACGCCCGTGTCCGGCACATGCTGCTGTTCTTTGTCGAGCAGGCGATTTGGACAGCATCGCTTCTGAATCGGTTCCGGCCAACGGGCTTTTCCCAGGTGAACCAGTACCTGACCGGCGTTTATTACGTCCCCTCCCAGATCTCGGAGGACTCTCCCTGGTACATCCTCGACGGCAAGCTGGAGCGGCTGCGCACCGCCCTTGCGCCGCTGGCAACCTTCGCCAACGAGATCACGGTGACGACCGGCGACTGCGCGGCGCTGCGCTTGCCCGCGAGCTGCATCGACTACGTCTTCACCGACCCGCCCTTCGGCGAGAACATCTACTACGCCGATCTCAACTTCCTCGTGGAAGCCTGGCATCGCGTCTTCACCAACGCCGGGCCGGAGGCGATCATCGACCAGGCCAAGCGCAAGACGCTGGTGGAGTACCAGCGGCTCATGCAGCGCTGCTTTGGCGAGTACCACCGCGTGCTCAAGCCGGGGCGCTGGATGACCGTGGTCTTCCACAACTCCCGCGCCGGCGTCTGGAATGCTATCCAGGAGGGGATCCTGGCCGCCGGCTTCGTCGTGGCCGACGTGCGGACGCTGGACAAGGAGCAGCGCTCCTACCGGCAGGTCACCAGCAGTGCCGTCAAGCAGGACCTGGTGATCTCCGCCTACAAGCCGCGGCAGGCCTTCGAGGAGCGCTTCCAGCGGGAGGCCGGCAGGCCGGAGGGCGCCTGGGACTTCGTCCGCCAGCACCTGGCCCTGCTGAAGCCGGTGATCGAGGTTGCGGGCACGATCCTGACCAACGCCGAGCGCCAGCACTTCCTGCTCTACGACCGCATGGTGGCCTTCCACATCCAGCGCGGCGCCACCGTGCCGCTCAACGCCGCCGAGTTCTACGCCGGCCTGAAGCAGCGCTTCCCCGAGCGCGACGGCATGTTCTTCCTGCCGGACCAGGTCGCGGAATACGATCGCCGGCGGCTGGAGGCCCGCAACGTGGAGCAGGCGCCGCTCTTCGTGACCGACGAGAAGGGGGCGCGGCAATGGCTGCAGCGGGAACTGGAGCAGCGACCGCAGACCTATTCCGACCTGCTGCCCAAGTTCCTGCGCGAGCTGCACCAGGCGCAGCACGAGCAGATCCCCGAGCTGTCGGTCATCCTGGACCAGAGCTTCCTCAAGGACGAGCGCGAGCGCTGGTACGTGCCCGACCCGAACAAGCAGGCCGACCTGGAGAAGCTGCGGGAGAAGGCGCTGCTGCGCGAGTTCGACGCCTACGCGGCCGGCAAGGGGAAGCTGAAGGCATTTCGGTCGGAGGCGGTGCGCGCCGGCTTCAGCGCCGCCTGGCATCGACACGACTACGCCGCCATCGTGCGCGTGGCCCAGCGGCTGCCCGAGGCGGTGCTACAGGAGGATGCGCAACTGCTGATGTACTACGACAACGCGACGGCAAGGGTGGAGAGATGACCGATTGGAGGCGTCTCGCCTTAGACCCGCTCCCAGGTGAGGCTCGACGTGCCGAACCGGCCGTGGACCATCGCCCGCGTGCTCAGGGTGAGGCGGTTGCCGCGCAGCTCGACCTTGCGCTCCTGGGTAGTGCCCGCCCAGTTGGGAAACAGGCTCAGCTCGATGTGGTGGATCACGCGGTCGCCCTGGAGCTCGTAGGTACCGGCATAGCTCACAAAGGTCGCGGCGGCTCCTGCCTTCTCTTCGGCGCTCCCGCCCAGGAGGTCGTTGCCGCTGAAGCGCGGGCGATCGGCCTTGCCGATGATGACCGACAGGTGTCCGTCGTCGCTGTAGGTGATGTAGCCGCGGGCGTCCTGGCCGAGAGGATAGGTGGCCTCGCCATCGGCGGTCCGGGACTCCCAGCTGACTAATCGCCAGACCCCCACCAGGGGATTGCCCGCCATCTGCTCACGCCATCTCTCTGCTCACCGCTCGCGCCGGTCGCCGCCCCCGCACGACAGCACGAGTATAGCCGACGCCCCGACGACCGACCGGGGCACGCAGGCGTACTCCACCCCGGCAGGCACGTGCGGCCTCGGAGCCATCGGAGTGCGATGCAGTGTTGTGCAGCGACCGGGCGACAATCTCGGCGGAGCGCGGGCGTCCCGTCTCTGTTGGCGATAAAAAAGCCCCTGCGCTTCCTTGACGATGTGGTCATGACCCCGCGACAACGACGATTGGTGGATCGGATCATCCTCGAGTTTCGCGAATGGGAAGTCCTGGAGGCCAACGGTCTCACACCGGTGCGTCGCATCCTATTCTGTGGCCCTTCAGGATGCGGCAAGTCGGCGACGGCGGAGGCAATCGCAACCGAAATGAGCCTGCCGTTGCTGTACGTCCGCTTCGACGCCGTCATTTCGTCGCTCCTTGGCGAGACTGCCGCGAACCTGCGCAAGGTCTTTGACTACGCCAGGCGCGGTCAGTGGGTCATTCTGTTCGATGAGTTCGACGCGATCGGTAGATCAAGGGATGATCCGACAGAGCACGGAGAAATAAAGAGGGTTGTCAGTTCGTTTCTTCAAATCATGGACAATTTCGACGGGAGATCTTTAATCATTGCTGCTACCAATTTCGAACAGTCGTTGGATCCCGCAATTTGGCGGCGCTTCGATGATGTGGTGCGTTTCGACCTGCCAACCCCGGTCCAATTGCGCACCTTCATTCGGAAGCAGTTGAATACTGTCGCTGTGCAATCGGTGAGGCGCTTCTCGACCTCGATTTCGTTGCTCGCGTCGATCTTGCGCCGGTTCTCACAGGCTCTCAGTCTCGCATTATCGATCCGATCAGCCCGCCGGAAATCCCTTCTGCAGATGAACGCGCGCCCTTAGTTTGCGTCATAGATAGTGGCGTTGTGGCGGGACACCCAATGCTGCGCGGCTGGGTCGTCGAGGAGCGTGACTTCGAGAGCGGTGAGAACACGGCTGTGGATCGAAACGGCCACGGGACGGCCGTAGCCGGTCTGGTTGTCTACGGTGACATTGCCCGGTGCATCGACCGGGGCATTGGGATCCGAGCGTTCTCGTCTGTAGCGCGAAAGTGCTGAGGGATGAGCCGAACCCGTGCCATTTACTAGAACCGGTCCAGGCTATGGAATGGCGCTCGGCCAAGCCGCGATCAAGCCGGAGCTTGTCGCCTATGGTGGCAATCTCGCGCTACGAGACCTGGCGGGTGGCGGGGCCCGCTGGACCGATCAACACCTGTATCTGGGCGAGCCCGTGTTGCACGTCGACCACGGGGGACTGATAGGCAGCCGCCTCGTCGGCGCCAGAGTAGGAACATCCTTCGCCTGCCCGCACGTGACCCATGCGGCAGCATTGGCGACCGTCAGTCTCGGGGACGCCTTGGGGCGGCCGCCATCCGCTAAGGGCCCTGCGAAGAATAAGATTGACAATCGCCGAGAATCGTCTAGCATTCGTGTATGGAGTCAGAGGAGTCGGTGGCAGGCGAGCCGGACCAGCCTGCCGCACGGGGGAGGTCGTCAACATGGGCACAACGCGTTTCACGAAACTGGTCGGCTGCACTCTGCCGGTCCAGCTGGCGGCGATGGGCGGCGTGGGCACCACCGAGCTTGCGGCCGCCGTCGCCGCCGCGGGCGGCCTGGGCATGGTGCCGGCGGGAACCCAGCCCGTCGCGGGAGCCGGCGGCGTCAATTTCCTAATGCCGTTCGGCCCTTCACTCGATGACATCGCTGCCGCCGCCGGCCGATGCCGCGTGGTGGAGTTCTTCTATGCGGATCCGCGCGCCGATGTCGTGTCGGCCGCGCACGGTGCCGGGGCACTCGCCGGCTGGCAGGTGGGTTCGGCGCGTGAGGCTGTGGCAGCCGAGGAGGCCGGGTGCGACTACGTCGTCGCGCAGGGCACCGAGGCAGGTGGCCATGTGCGCGGGGGCCTCTGTCTCGACGATGTGCTGGCCCAGGTGCTTTCGTCGGTGCGCATCCCGGTGGTCGCGGCTGGCGGGATCGCGACGGCGGAGCGGACCGCCGCGGTGATTAAGTCGGGGGCGGATGCGGTAAGGGTCGGCACGCGCTTTGTTGCCTCGCCCGAGTCCGGAGCGCACCCCGACTACGTCCGCGCGCTGCTCGTGGCCACCGCCGCTGACACCGTACTCACCGAATGGTTCGGTGACGGTTGGCCGAATGCGCCCCACCGAGTGCTGCGATCCTGCGTGGCTGCAGCTCAACGGAGTGGGTGGAGGGAAACGACGCCTCCCTACCGGGGCATTGACCGGGACACCAGCGACATGGCGATGTATGCAGGCATGGGCATCGGCGACATCAACGTCAGCCAGCCGGCGGCAGAGGTCGTGGCAGATCTGGTGCGTCTACTCTGATCGGCACGCGGAGCGGCTACTGGACCAAACGCCCGGGTCACCCTGAATGTTCCCCGCGTCAAGGCTACGCGCTGGCCGTGGTCCTCTGGCACGACGATGAGCGGATTGAGCTGTATCAGCCCGTGCGAACCAGCATTCGGGTGCCACTGGTCAGAGTACGGGTAGGTCAGCGCCCATAATTGTGGACCAACGAGGCAAGCCGACCTCGTACCCTTAGTGACGGGAGCATTCTGTGGCTGCATGGTTCGTCGCCAAGCCGTGCCACACGTCCCTGCACTAATCGCTAATGCAACACGCGCGATGGACCATTTCGAGAGCGTAACGCTGAGGGCGATGAGGTACGCTTGGGGACGGGTGGCATCTACCTGCCTAGGCTGAATTTGGAGGGCGCGTCAACATGGAAGTCAGCGTTGCCAACTTCGGGCCGCTCACCAGCGCACGTATCCGGTTGCAGCCTCTGACCGTCTTCGTCGGACCAAACAACAGCGGTAAGTCGTATTTGGCCATGCTGCTGTACAGCTTGTACCAGGCTTACAGTGGTGAGGCGGCCTTCGGCTTACGGTCGCTCCGAGACGGCCCCGGCGGGTTCAGCGTGTCCATGGCCAAACGCGTTCTCCAGTGGGCGCATTCCGAAGACCAGGAGTTTGTGGACAGTCACGGCGACGCACTCCTGACGTGGCTGGACCAAGTGAGCGGCGACGACCCCGGGGTGAACCGCCTCCGCATCGGCGACTTGCCCGCCTTCCTTCAGATGCCCATGCGCGAGCTCGTACGAAGCGCCTGCCTCGACTTTGCCGATAGCACGCACGCGGCTGTGCAACGCTCCTTCGGCGCGAAGATGGCGGCCCTGATAGGCTGGGCAAACCCTTCGTCCCAGGTGTCCGTCCGTCTGCACCACGATGCGCCTGCATGGTCCCTCGACATGCAGCTCGGTGACGGAGAAGTGCGCGCACAGATGGCGGAGGAGGCCATCGCGGATCTCATCATTCCATTCACGCTCCCAGTCGCTCTGCCCCCACGACGGGGACGCCCGAATCCGCAGGCGAAGGCGTGGAAGGAGCTGAGGTGGTCAGCCGAACAAGCGCTCTTGATCGAGTGCTTCCGCGAGTTCCAGCGGAGCGTCCTGTACCTTCCTGCTGACCGGGGCGGCTATTTGCAGGCGAGTCGAGCCATAGCCAGCGGCATGGTGCAGCAATCGCTCATCTTTCGCTCACCTCCCGGTGATGGGTCTCTCCTCCCAGGCGTCGTCTCCGACTTCATCAGCATGATGATCAGCTTGCCCTACGCGCATGTGGGAGAACTCGCTAACGTCGCAGCGTCTATCGAGCGCGACATATTGAGCGGCGACCTGGCGGTTACACCATCCGACCACGCATTCCCGGATATCGCTTACCGTTCGCGGGGGGTATCCATCCCGATGCACCGATCGTCATCCATGGTGTCCGAGCTCGCACCGGTACTCCTTCTCTTGAGGCACGGGATTGCACCGGGGGACATGCTCATCATTGAGGAACCCGAGGCGCACTTGCACCCCGCCAATCAGCGGAAGTTTGCACTTGGCATCGCGCGCATGGTCCGCGCAGGGCTGCGGGTGCTGCTCAGCACGCACAGTGATTATTTCCTTGCGGAGCTCAGCAACGGCGTGCGACGTAGCGAGTTGGACGAGGCCGGCGGCGCCTTCCTGCGACCACAGGAGGTCGGTGCGTACCTCTTCAATCTCGACGCTACGACGGGGACAAGTTACGTGCAGGAGCTCCCGATTAGCGCCGTGGATGGCATCCCCGAAGATGGCTTCGTCCAGGCGGCGGATGAGCTCTACGAGGAGACGGCCTACTTACAAACGGCCAATGCGCTCTCACGCTGATGGCGGAACGGCCATGGGCAGCCGAAGCGCATCGGGCGAGCCGTGTTTCGTCCTGTCGCAGGCGAGGATGCACGCTCGACCTGCGCGGCCTGGTCGTGGACGACCTCACCATCATCGACTGTGACCTGGCAGACCACCTGTTTGTGGCGGCGCCACAACCGGAGCGAGTCTCGAAACGCCCGGACTATATTTTGTTTTTTGAACAGCACGGGCAGGTGGTCGTCGTCGTTGTCGAGATGAAATCGGGAGCCAACACCAAGGCCAAGGAGGTGCTGGAGCAGGTCACAGCGGGCTGTCGCGCCGTCGAGTTGATGATTGCGGGTAACGCGGTTCGCGCCGTGGTGCCGATGCTCGTGCATGGCGGCATGGACAGCTCGCGCGAGCTGAGCTACTTGCGAATGCACGGCGTGCGTTGTGTCGGGTCGGGGCGGCCAGTGGTCTCTGTGCGCTGCGGGGCTCGCCTGGAACCGGCGCTACGCCGGCTTCTCGCTAAGGTGTGGTAGCGTTCGACCGCCATCGCGCGCCGGGCTGCGCCGGTGGGAAAGAGGGTACACCGGGTCCATGGTCGTGATGGGTGGCACGGGCGATTGGGAGCACAGTTGGCACTGGTGCCTCGCGACGCGTTCGCCGGTCCGGGTCGTCGAGGTGCTTGACGGCCCGGGATCCGCTGCCATCCGCGTCTGGGACCCGTCCGACGATCAGGTTCGGCTGCTTCCGGCCGGCCGCACCCTACCCATTGAGCAGGCGCCACCGCTCAGCGCGGCGGGCCTCATCGTCGGCGCGACAGCGGCGCGCATCCACGACGCCATCGCGCGCAACGTGTTGCTGGCGCCGCTCGATGCGCCGGTGCTGCCGCTGCCGCACCAGATCGCGGCGCTCCAGCGGGCCCTGGAGCGCGATCCGGTGCGCATGCTGCTGGCCGACGAGGTCGGGCTGGGCAAGACCATCGAAGCGGGGCTGATCCTGCGCGAGCTGAAGCTGCGCGACCGCGTGCGACGGGTGCTGGTCGTGGCGCCCAAAGGCCTCACCGGGCAGTGGGTCGCGGAGATGCAAACGCATTTTGAAGAGCAGTTCGAGCTGGTGCTGCCCGCCGGCTTCGCGGCTCGGTCATCGGCGCGGGACGTCAATCCCTGGCAGCGGTTCGATCAGGTCGTCACATCGCTGGACGCCATCAAGCCGCTGGCGGCCCGCGAGGGCTGGACGGCGCAGCGGCTGGCCCGCTACAACCGCGACCGCTTCGAAGCGGTCGCGGCGGCCGGCTGGGTCCTGATCGTCGTGGACGAGGCGCACCGCATCGCCGGGGCGACCTCCGACGTCGCCCGCCACCAGCTCGGCCGGGCCCTGGCCGCCGCTGCCTCCCATGTGCTCCTACTGTCGGCCACGCCGCACAACGGCAGGAGCGAATCCTTCCACCGCCTCATGGCGCTGCTGGACGAGCGCGCCTTCCCCACGCCATCCTCGGTCGTGCGGGAGCGCGTGCTGCCCTACGTGGCGCGCACGGAGAAGCGCGCCGCGCTGGACGTGGAGGGCAGGCCGCTGTTTCTCCCGCGCAGCACACGGCTGCGGCCGGTGGCCTGGGATCGACGCCACCAGGCCGAAGAGCGCCTCTACGAGGCCGTCAGCGACTACGTGCGCGAGGGCTACAACCGGGCCATGCGCGAGCGGCGCTACGCCGTCGGCTTCCTGCTCATCCTGTTTCAGCGGCTGGTGACCAGCAGCACGCGCGCCATCCGCGTGGCCATGGAGCGGCGCCTGGCCGCGCTGGGCGGTGCGCTGCCGCTGGATGCCGAGTTGCCGGACGAAGAGGATAGCGACGCCATCGAGGAAGCGGCGCTGCGTGCGGCGCCGCTGTCGGCGGGCGAGCGGCGGGAAGTGCAAGGGCTGCTGGAGCTGGCGCGCCAGGCGGAGATGGCCGGCGTCGACGCCAAGGCCCAACAATTGCTCGACCTGCTGGTGGAGCTGGAGCGGGAGGAGCTCGATCCCCAACTGAAACTGCTGGTGTTCACGGAGTTCACGGCGACCCAGGACATGCTGGCGGAGTTCTTTGCAGCTCGTGGCTACGGCGTGACGACCCTCAATGGCGGCATGGATTTGGAGGAACGCCGCCGCGTGCAGCGGGACTATGCCGGCGACGCTCGCCTGCTCATCTCCACCGAGGCGGGCGGTGAGGGGCTGAATCTGCAGTTTTGCCACCTGGTGGTGAACTACGATCTGCCTTGGAACCCCATGCGCTTGGAGCAGCGCATCGGTCGGGTGGATCGCATCGGCCAGACCTTGCCCGTGCGCGCCTTCAACCTCACCATCGAGTCCAGCGTCGAGCACCGAATCCAGGAAGTGCTGGAAGAGAAGCTGCGCACGATTCTGAACGACCTCGGCGTGGATAAGCTGGGTGACGTGCTGGACTCCGGCGACGTCGAGGCCGACTTCGAGCGCCTCCACCGCGAGGCGCTGCTTCACCCGGACGCCGTGGACGCGGAGGTGGCTGAGCTGGCTGAGCGACTCCGCCAGCAGGGTACGGCGGCACACTCCGGCGCGGCCTTGCTGCGCGGGACGGCGGCTCCGGACCTGGCCGCTACACGGGCGACGGTCGAGCACCCGCTGCCGCGCTGGGTAGAAGCGCTCACGGTGAACGCGGTGCGCGACGCCGATGGCATCGTGACCAGGCAGCTCGGCGGCTACGACGTTGACTGGCCCGATGGCCAACGCTGGAGCAACGTCACCTTTGCCCGGTCGGGCCTGGACGCCGGCGCCGAGCGCCTGATCACGCTGTTCGATCCGCGACTGCAGACGGTCGCTGTCCTCGCCATCAGCGGGCTGGCTGCCGGCGTCAGCGGGGTCTGGTCGCTCTGGCAGCTTGCGGCAAGCGCCGGTGAGCGTCGCTACCAGCGCTACCTGCCACTATTCCTGCGCGACAACGGCCTGCTGCTGGCGCCGTCGGCCCGCCGCGTCTGGGAGGTGCTGACCGCGCCGGAGACACGGATAGCAGCGCGCGGCGTCCTGGAAACCGGCGAGGCGACACGCTGCTGGGACCGCCTCCAGCATGCCGCCTACGAGCAGGCGACGGCGCTCTACACCGAGCTGGCCAGCGCGCATCAGACCTGGCTGAAACAGGAGCAGGAGAGGATGCGGCTAGACGTGGCTGCCCGGCGGGAGCTGGCGCAGCGCAGCGGGCTCGCCGGCGTTCGCGAGCACCGCCTGGAGCGTCTCGACGCCGAGGAACGCCGCGCCCAAGCTGCCCTCGACACGCAAGCCGAGCTCCTGGCGGAAGTGACCGCTGTGGTCGTGTTCCACGTCGAGCCGTTCCGTGCCTGACTGGACCGATCGCATTGTCTCGTTGTTCAGCGCAGGTCCATCAGAGCTATGCTTCGTTGCCGATCCCGACAACCTGGTCAGCGCTCGGCACCTCCGGGAAGTGCTGGAACGCCTTGCCCTGGAGATCATCCGCTACGAGGATCCTGTGGCATTTCGCTATCGCTACGAGGCAGACCTACGGGCCAGACTTCGCCGGCCGGATACGCCGGGCGTGATCGTCAACGTGGGGGACCTACCGGAACGCCAGATCCCCTACGACATGCTCTGCCTCGGACGTTATGTCCGGATCGGCCTTCACCTGCTGTTCCCCATGCTGAACTCGGTCGCCCTGGCGGACCTATCGCGTGACGACCTTGATCGGGTGGCCAGCGCCTACGCGCTCTACGACGGCGACGTGCTGGGCGAGCGCGCCACACGGGAATTCCTGCTGCGCGACGTCTACGGGGTTGCTCCCACTGTCCTTACCCAGCGACCGGCGCTGATCGGTTATCTGGTCCAGCGTCATTACGCCGGAGAGGTGCTGCCGGAGTCGCTGGATGCCATCTTGGCCGAATGGCTCGGGCCGAGCATGCAACTTGGTATGGACGTGCTCACGCTGCTGCGGCAACCGGAGCAATTCTTCCGCTGGCTGCAGGCGCACTGGAACGATTATGTGCACGCGGGAAGCGGACATGCACTGCGGGAGAGCGCTGTGCCCTTCGCGGCGCCACCCATCCGAGCCTACCTGACGAATCTCTTCGCCGAGGGACAGCTCCAGCGCACGAGGCTCGATGGCGGAGCGGTACCAGGCTGGATGCGTCCGGGTGTGCTGCTGCCGGGCGACGAGCCGGAGCAAGAGTTCCGCGACGCTCTGCAAACTATCGACGGCTCCTGGCCGGCCGCCGTCGCCAGCTATCGCGACTGGCTGACCTTCGCCTGGCGCTGGGCCGGGGTCCGCGCGCGGCTGGCAGCGCTGCCGGCGGACCCGGGGCCGTTCCTCGACGAGCTGCACGAGGTTCAGACGCCACTGGAGGTGGCGTTTCGTACCTGGCTGCTGGCCCATTACCGCGGTCTGTCCTCCCTGGCCGTGACGACCACGCCCGTGCTGGTCCACCATATCGCCACGGTGTTGCGGAACGCGCACGGGCGTGGCGAGCGCGTCGCCCTGGTGGTCGTCGACGGGCTGGCGCTGGATCATTGGCTGACGCTCCGCGGCGACATCAAAGACGCATCCTGGGCAATGCAGGAGACTGCCTGCTTGGCCTGGGTCCCCACGCTCACCACCATCTCCCGGCAAGCCATCTTCGCTGGGCGAGCGCCGTACTACTTTCCTGAATCCTGGAACACCACCGAGCGCGAAGAGCAGCACTGGCGCCGGCTCGGCAACGATTGGGGGCTGACTCCCTCCGCCGTCCACTTCCACAAGTGCCCGCTGTCGCTCCCCGGCGGGACGGACGATCTGGCGGCTATCCCCCAGGCCGAGGACCCACGCCTCAGGCTGTTGGGTCTGGTGCTCAACGACGTCGACCAGCTCACGCACCACGCGACGCTCGGGCTCCCCGAGATGCAGCGCAACGTCCGCGCCTGGGCGGCGCGGGGGCGGCTGCGCCGGCTGGTTGCGGGCCTGCTGAGCCGCGGCTTCACCGTCTACCTCAGCGCCGATCACGGCAGCGTCGAGGCGGTCGGCGCAGGTCAGCCGAGGGAAGGCGCGCTGGTCGAGCAGCGCGGTGAGCGCGCGCGGGTCTATAGCGAGCCGGCGTTCGCGGAGATGGTGCTCGCTGCCTATCCCCAGGCCGAGCGCTGGCCGGGCGTCGACCTCCCCGCCGGCCTGGAGGTGGTCGTCGCCAAGGGTCACGCCGCCTTTGCCTCGATGGGGGAGGAGGTCGTCGCCCATGGTGGGATAGCAGTGGAGGAAGTCGTCGTGCCGTTTGTGCGGATTGGACAGCAGGCATGACCGCCGTAGGCGTGGGCTTCGATCGGTCGCTCCGTCTGGAATGGCTTGACCTCGTCGCCGGTATGGCCCAGGCGGGCGGACAGCGTAGGGAAGCGCAAGACCGGCTACGCCTATGGCTGCGTGATCGGATAGAAGGGGAAGCGGCGGCCAGGAAGACCGCCCTGGTGTTGGCACGCACGTGGTACCCCGTCGACCCCGGGCTCGCGCGGCTGCGCGAGGAGGCACTCGCGCTCATTTCATCCGTGGGTCCGAGCGAGCGCCTGGCCGTGCATTGGGGGCTGTTGCTGGCGGTCTACCCATTTTTTCGGGACACGGCAGCGCTGACCGGCCGCCTGCTCAATCTCCAGCAAACCTTTACCGCCTCCCAGTTGCGCCAGCGGCTGGTGGAACGCTACGGCGACCGGGCCTACGTGGAACGGGCGCGCCGGCATGTGGTCCTTTCGCTCGTTTACTGGGGCATCCTGGAAATGGTCCGGCGCGGGGGCGAGTACCGACGCCGCGCGCCTTTGCAGGTGAGTGAGCCCTCCGTGGAGCGCTTTCTGCTGCACGCGCTTTTGCTCGCCTCATCGTCGGACGTGGCCCTGCTGGAGGGTCTGTCCTCCTCTGCGGAGCTCTTCCCCTTCCACCTGGCCGACGATGCCGCGCGGGTGGTGCATGACCCGCGCTTCTCGGTCTCCACGGTCGCCGGCCAGCAGCGGCTGGTGTCGCTGGTCGGGTAGCGCGGCGCAGCCTCAGGAGCCGATCAGTAACAGAAGCCGAGCAGGCGCTACTGATCGCCGTCACTCATCGCAACCGTATACTGACACCTGTAGGCTGTACCCATGCCGGGAGGGGATTGCATTGCAGAGCGAGGCATCGCAACACGTGGAGACAGAGGGAGACACCGCGTCGGGAACCAACGGCGCGGCGCAAGCATCGACACCAGGCGCTACCAACACCAAGGATGCCGCCGCTGAAGCGCCGACCACCGTCGAGGAGGAGCTGGCCGCGGCTCACCGCGAGGCCGAGGAGTACCGTGGCTTGCTGCAGCGCGAGCGGGCCGACTTCATCAACTACCGCCGCCGCGTCGACGCGGAGCGATCAGGCCAGCTTGCCCAAGCGCGCGCCGACGCGCTCATGCCGATACTTTCCGTGCTGGACGACCTGGAGCGCGCCGCGCCCGACGTGCCGGAGGAGCTCCGCGAGCAGCCCTGGGTGAAGGGGATGCTGCTGATCCTGGACAAGCTCGCCGGAGCGGTCCAGGCCGCCGGACTGGAGCGGATCGAGGCGTTGGGGGAGCCGTTTGATCCCTACGCCCACGAAGCCTTCATGTACCAGCCGCACGAGGAGATTCCAGCCGGCAACGTCAGCAGCGTGATGCGCCCCGGCTATCGCGTCGGCGATCGCGTCGTGCGTCCCGCCCAGGTCGCCGTGTCGCAGGGGAAGCCGGAGGCCGAGGGCGACGGCAAAGTGCGAGAGGGCGATGGGGCGAGTTAGGCGCCGCGCCTCAGCGTCCCGGCGTAAACGGGTTGAGCAGCAGCACGCCGGTGCGGACAAAGTCGGCGGTGTTGCGGGTTACTAGCGTGAGCCCATGCACCCGCGCCGTTGCCGCCAGCAAGCCATCGATGGCCGGGAGCGGGTCAGGCGCATTGAGCCGGCCCCACTCCTGCGCGATCTCCGCAGTGATGGGGAGCACCCGATCGGCATAGTCCCGGAGCAGCGTCATCAGCCAGGCTTCATAGACGGCGGCCTGCGCCGGGTCGCGCCGCCGCAGCCGCTCGATCCCCTGCCGGATCTCGCCTACGACAAGAACGCTGAGGTAGAGATCCATCCCCGGAACGGATGCCAGCCACAGCTTCACGGCAACATCGCCAGCCGGCTTGCGCGCTTCAGAAAGGGCGTTGGTATCCAGGAGGTTGCTCACAGATCCACCACCCGCGCACGGTCGCCGGCACGCTCCAGGTCAAGCCGGCTGAAATCGGGGGCAGTCAGGAGAAAGGTCGCGAAGTCCGGGACCTCACCGGTCAGGCGGCGGTACTCTTGAGCCGAGAGGACGACGGCGACCTCCTCGCCGTGGCGGGTGACGATCTGCGGCCCTTCGTCGATCGCCCGACGGACGAGCGCGCTGAATTGCTGCTTGGCTTCTTGCAGCTGCCAGGCCATTGCTGTCTCCCAGTCTTATCCGGCGTTCTATCTAGACAGACTAGACTGTACCACACCCCACCTGGAAATCGGCTCGCACGCGGTGGGTCGAGGTAGTCGATGCGGCAGCCCTTGGCCTATGAGGTAGTGAGCCGCCCAACCTGGTGATTCCAGGCAACCCGCATGAATGCCGGTGCTTCCGGTGAAGCAAGGAGGTTTCGTATCGTACGATTGAATCGGTCGCGGCCGGACTTACCGATGGTGGCCAGCACCATGAGTATCCATCCCTCGATCTCCAGGAAGTTTACCTCGTGCCCCTGCGCAAAATACCGCTGTGCTTGGCTCCTGGCTTCTTCGCGGATGGCGCCGGGCCTGATAAAGAACAAGTAGTCATCGATATGAATGTGGCAACCACGAGCAGCAACGGGAACCTTCCACCACTGGGATTTCCCAGCAACCCTGACAGGAGGCTCCGGTACTGCTCCAAGCTAATCCTGCCGGGCTGCGCAATGGGAACGGTCGCCCTCTCTCGCAATTGGACAAACTCGTAGAGCAGATACCGAAGCAGCTGCTCCAGCTCGACTGAGGTAAGGCCTTCAACATAGAGCAACACCCGAAGCAGCGCATCATAGCCCGCCTTGTCCCTCAGGCTATCGCGCGTACTGGGAACAAACTGGACCGATCGGCGGAATACACTGAGGTATGGTCCGGCAGAGGACGGTATGCCCTCTTGCTTCAGAAACTTGTTCATGACTCGCTCGTCCAGGGTTCGCCCATTGAAAGCATGGTCTCCCTGGCTGACGTACGGCCTACGGACATCTATCTCCGGGCTGAGCAGCTTGGCGACGATGCAGCCAAGGAGCACCTCTCGGTACGCCTGGGTATTGGAGGCGACGACCTCGCGGCACGCATCGGAAACCATTCCGTCGGCGTCAGTGGGCGCTTCCGGCGCCAACCCCTCAGCGTATGCTTGCTCGACGCTCGAAAAGGCGCTGTTGAGCAGGTCCCATGCTCGTGTATAGTCGATGATTACCGGCATCGAAATTCATCCAGAGTGCTTCCCGGCGTTCCGTCTTCACCGAGTGGCACAGCTTCGCCGGCGCGTCCTCGCGCCGCCAGTCACGGTACAGGGTGTCCATGAGGTCACATCGGTAACCGGAGATGGCTACCCGCCCCCGGCACCCACACAGGGCCGCGGCAAGCTCGCGGTGCGCCGCGTCGTCCATCTCATATTGGTACGCCTTACTGTCACCGCGACTGCCGTGAGGATACGGCGGATCGCAATAAAAGAGCGTCTCGGGACTGTCATACAGCCTGATAACCTCTATCGCTGGGCGATTCTCGATCTGCACCCGCAGCAGACGCAAGGCCACCTCCGGCAGCTCCTCGATACTGCCGAGCCACCGCGACACTACGCCGGACATGCCACTACGCGAGGTGTTCTTGCAGTTCGCCCATCGCCCCAGAGTGGCGGTTTGGGCCAATCCGGCCTGGCCTGGCGGGCGCGCACAAAAAATCGTCGCGCTCGCTCCAGATCGGACAGCGTCTCTTCGCTGGGGCTGACCGCTTCTGAGAACTCCTCCCGCGAGAACGGCGTCAGGCCGATAGCCTCGATTAGCGCATCCTTTTGGCCCCGTAGCACTCGGAAGAAGTTCACCACCTCACCGTCGAGATCGTTGTAGGTCTCGACGGGCGAGGGCGGCCGATTCAGGAGCACCGCCGCCGAGCCGGCGAATGGCTCGCAATAGTGATGCGCCTCGGGCAACAGCGGAAGCAGCCAGTCCAGATGGGAGTACTTCCCCCCATACCACCCGAAGGCGATGATCTTACGCCGGCGCGCCTGCACCAGCGGGCCGACGCTACGTCCATTGCGCTTCGCCACCGACAGAAAGGACGTGTCCCCTGATACGGCGCTGGCGTGATCGAGCCGCTCATCGGCTTCCAAGGCCATCCCTCCGAACACCACACACTATAGCGCCAACCGGCACCGCGGAAAGCGCACGTTCCTGCTTGGGCTATGGTCGTTGCTTGCCAGGCACACGCTGCCGCTGGCTATCGATAGCGATCGAGCGCCGCCTTGACGGGGCCGCCATTGGGGGCGACCGTGCCTTGCCAGTCGCTGATGTCGGCGGGGAAGGCGCAGACGTCGTCGGCGGCATACCAGGCCCAGGACAGCCAGCCGATGCGCTGCGCGGCGTTGCCGTCGGGCGCGTCGAAGTAGCGGATGAAGCCACTCATCACGTCGGGCGAGCAGAAAGGGTTGCCGCCGTTGGCTGGCCCGAACTCGGTCGCCACGATCGGATAGCTCCCAGTCAGCGCGCCGAAGTCCTCGTGCAATTGGGAGGGATCGACCTCCGGGTAGTAGGGGTGGGTGGCGTAGACGATGCTGTAGCCGCGCACCGGGTGGTCCGGCAGGCCGCTCAAGTCGCGCGCCCAGTTCAGGCCGCCGATGAACACGAGGTTGCGGAACCCTGCCGCACGCACCGTGTCGTAGAGTCGCTGCATCCCCACCGCCTGCCAGCCTTGATCGGTCGTGCAGCCGTTGAGCCAGCAATCCCAGGAGACGTTGTGCGGCTCGTTGTACAGGTCGAAGAAGACGTGGGGGCTGTCCTTGTAGTGGGCGGCCATCTGCTGCCAGAAGCGCACGGAGCGCTGGTCGGGCATGTATTGCTGCCCCAGCTTACCGATGCACGGGTTATTGCGATCCGACCAGTGCAGGTCGATCAGCGCGTTCATGCCGGCGGCGTTCACCCAGCTGACGAGCTGGTCCAGCGTGGCGAGATAGGCGGGGTCGGCGTGGCAGGAGTCGGCCAGCAGGAAGTCCTGGTTGGTGGGGATGCGGATGGTGTTGGCGCCCCAGCTCGCCATCAGCCGCACGTCGTCCGCCGAGAGGTGGTCGCCTTGCGGCTGCCACTCCAGCGACGGCCGGTTGAGGCCGTGCAGCAGGAAGGGCTGGCCGGACGGGTCGCGGATGACGCGACCGGAGGTGGTGTAGAACGGCGACGGCGCGGCATGAAAGCCGGCGGGTTTTGCCGACGCCGTAGCCGCCGTAGTGGTAGAGGTGTAGAAGGGCGACGGCGCGGCACGAAAGCCGGCGGCGAGCGCGCCACTGAGGAGCACCGCGACGATCAGCGCCGCTGCTGGGAATCTGCCGATGAGACGCCCCCAACTATCCGGCCTTGAAGACGCCCGACTGGCTCTGCAGCTGTGTCGTCATGATGAACTGGAGCTGCTGGGCCGCCGTTTTGGGATCGAGCTTGTGGTGGTTCACCTGGTCGGCGACCTTCCGCCACTGTGACCCAAGGTACTCGTCCTCGGGGTCCATGTCGGCCGTCCAGATTTCGTGCGCCTGGTCCAGCGAGGTCGTGAAGAACTGGATGCCTTGTTGCACGTCTTTCGGGAACTTGCTGAGGTTCATGGTCTGCTGCCAGGCCTTGCTGGGACCAACCCAGCCGACCTGATCGAACAGGATATCGCAGGCTTGCTTCTGTGTCATATATAGGGCCAGCTTGAATCCCACGTCGAGGTGTTTCGTCCCTTGCATCAGCAGTTGGGCGTGCCCGGCGGCGCTCTGGATGGTGATCCCCTTCCGGCTCGCCGGCATCGGCGGCCAGGTCCACTTGTAGGTCCCATTGGGGTTGTATTTGTGGACGATGGCCGGGCCCGATGGGTAGGTGATGCCCATCGCCTGCTTCCCGACGCCGAACGCGCCGTAACTCGTCGTCACCGTCTTCAGGAAGGCGGCCTGCTTGTCGGTACCGACCAGATCGTAGAACTTCTGGATGGTCGTGTAGAAGTCAACGGTGTCGGCGCGGTCGATGTCGTATTTCATGGTGTTCACGTCGAAGTAGTGGAATCCCCACATCTCGGGCCACAGCCAGGTATCGCCGTCGCTCGTCGCGTTGGCGCGGTTGAACAGGGGGTCCATTCCCAGGATCTGCAAATTGCCCGACGCGTCGACCTTGGTGAGCTTCTGGTGCCAGAGGAAGACATCGTCCCATGTTTCCGGCAGTTGGTTCGAGTCCAAACCGGCCTGTTGGGCCAGGTCCACATTGTAGCCCATGGCTCCCCGACCGGCCGTGTCCACGGCGGGAACGCCGTAAAACTTGCCCTTCCAGTGGAAGGCGTTCCAGTTGGCCGCCCGGATGTCCCCGTCCGTGGTCGAGATCTTCTCCGCCTTGAGCAGGTCGTCGACCGGCAGCACGGCGCCGCGTTGAATGAAGTTGTAGTAGCCGATGTCCGACACGACATCCGGACCGGTCCCGGCGGCGAGCTGGGCCAGGAGCTTGGTGTTGTCGGGGTAGATGAGATTGGGCTCGACCTTAATGGTGGGATTGTCTTTCATGAAGGCGTTGGCAACATCCCGCATGTACGTGCCGGGCCAGCCGGGCCACCAGTTGAGGGTCACCTGAGCCGTAGCGTTGGCGCCCGCCGCAACGCTCGTGGGGGCCGAAGCGGCGACCGAAGCCGATGACGTGAGGGCCGCCGAGGCGCTGGCGCTGCTCGCGGCGCTGCTCGCGGTGGCGCTCGCGGCGCTCGGGACGCTGGTCGCTGTTGCGCTCGCGGCGCTGGTCGCCGTGGCACTGGCAGAGCTCGCCGCGCTGCTGGGGGCTGACGCGGCGACGGAGGAGCCGATTGCTGATGCCGTGGTTTGCCCGGTCGCTGCGCCGCAGCCGGCAGCCAGGAGGCCGGCCCCCGCGACGACCACCATGCTTCCGAGAAGCTCGCGTCGACTTAGCTTGTTGCCTGCCACGTTCCCGATCCCTTCATTCAGCTAGCGCTTACTTGCAATCAGTGGGCGAGCCGCCATGCTAGCACACACCATACGGTGGGTTTGGAGGGAACTATCGCTGCTAGCTCCCCACGAATGCCACGACGCGCGTGCCAGCCGGCACAAATAGTCGACCGCCAGCGGCGGCGAGGCTGGGGAAGGAGGTCGCGGAGGCGCCGACCGACACCTGAGCGTGCGCCTGGCCATTGCCGGGGTCCAGGCCGTAGAGCTCGCCATCGCGGCTCAGGTCCCACAGCGCGCCACCAGCAACGATCGGGGAGCCCGCGCGGAAACGGGGGCTGCTCCAGGCGACGCTAAAGGACGGACCGCTGCTGTCCACCCGCAGCGCCACTACCCCACCGGTGCAAGGCACGTAGAGGTAAGGCGACGCGTAGGCCGAGGCGCCAAACGCGCCACCGCTGCAGACGCGAGCGGAGAAGGCTTCTCCACCGATTTGACCGAGGCTGCTGGCTCGCAGCAGGTACCCGACGCCGGCCTTGCCCACGACGAACACCAGCCCGTTGTCCAGGAGGACGGGCGCCTCGGAGCCCAGGTCGAGATCGGCCAGACTCAGGGCCTGCCAATTCGAGGGAGCGAAGTAGCCAGACACTTGCAAGCTCGGGGAGAGTTTGAGGACGCTGTCGGAATAGTCAAAGGTGACGGAGCCGCCGTTGCCGGTGGCGACGAACAGGTTGCCGCTGCTGTCCGCCGCCACGCCGGCCGGAGCCCAGATGCCACCGCCGCCATTGCTGCGACCGCCCCCACCGACGGTGGGGACACGGTAGGCGCGCAACGCGCCGCTGCCGCCGGCCGGCACACCGACGACCCAGCCGTGGTAGGCGCCGCAATCGCCGTCGCGTCCCCCGAAGGGGACGTAGACCATGCCGTTGGCGAGGGCCAGGGCCCCGCGCTGGTTCTGGACCGCCGGATCGGCGCCGCTGGGGTCGATCGAGCGCTGCCACAGTGTCGCGCCGCTGGTGACGTCCAGAGCGAACAGCAGGTCCTGACCGGGCTGCACAAAGGCAGCGGCATAGAGGACGCCTTTGCCCGGATCGATGACGGGTGTGCCCGTAATTCCGACCGGATCGACGTCGCCGCAAGGCAAGCTCGCGGCGGGCACGGGCGAGCCGAGATGGCTCCGCCAGACGACATTGCCGGTACCGGCGTCCAGCGCATAGACCGAGTCGTTCTCGGTGGCGACGAAGATGTCGCTGCCCACCGCCAGTGGCTCGGCGTAGATCTGGCCATCCAGCCCTGGCGACTGCCATAGCGACTGCACGGAGGAAAGCGGCGGCGTGTTGCTGGCCAGGCCGCGGCGCGACTGGTCATGATGGTACGTTGGCCAGTCGGCGCCGGAGGACGGCTGGGGACTGATCACGGGCAGCCCCTCCGGGTTCGCTTCCCAGGCGAACCGCTGACTGTTCAGACGCTCCTGCACGCCATTGGGGCCGTTGACCCAGGAGTGGGAGCCATCGGTGAAGGCGGTAAAGTTGTCGGCCTTGCGCCAGACCAGCAGCCCGCCGGCGCTATGCTGGAGGGCGTCGCCGTTGCTGGGGTTGTGCTGCTCATTGTCCACGCAGCCTCCGACGACGCTCGGGATGAGGCCGTGCAACGTGGCGAAACCGAGGACGAACGCGCAGGTTGGCGAGGCCTGAGCCCACGCCGGCCCCACGGACGGCAGCGTGAGCAGCATCGATATCGCCGCCGCGAGAAGACGGCGGCTGGACCTCCTATGGGAGAGTGCGCTCATCGTCGAATCTCCTCGATTGGCTGGCAGCGGACCCTTACCGCCGGCGTCTCCCGTTGGGCGGGTCGCAAGGGTGGGT
>Ga0207416_1000283_pt1 | contig 91519 bp, 97 predicted proteins | sample PaiPotPPM11metaG_FD_184107 | JGI IMG/M metagenome (GOLD analysis project Ga0207416, IMG submission 184107) | Iron sulfur acid spring bacterial and archeal communities from Banff, Canada, to study Microbial Dark Matter (Phase II) - Paint Pots PPM... ... | reverse complement strand
CTTTGACGTCAGAGCCGGGCTTCGAGACGTCGACCGTCTTTGAAGCCGGATCGTACGAGACCGTGGCGCCCATCTGCTCGAACATCGAGCGCAGCGGGATGAGGATGGTGTTGCCGCGCACCAGCGCAGCGAGGACGCGGTTCGCCTTCAGGCGATCCGGCTTCGAATAGACATGCCGGTCGTTGAAGAGGATCGGGACCTCGCCGGAAGGCGGCGTGCCGAAGTCAGCGGGCGGCATGGCCGGCCCGGCTTGCGCAATCTGCGTCGGGGCGAAGGTTCCAATGTTGCCTTTCGCCTGCGCCGAATTTGCGGCCGAGACCGACGTAGTACCGATTCCGACCGCGACAAGCGCGGCTAGAAGCCCGGTGCTCAGTCGTTTCACGTAATACTCCCTAGCTAAGGTGTTGTGGAAGAGAAGGGCGTTGGCGCCGGCGTGGCCGGCCCGCGAACGGGAGCGGAGCGAGATACTCGCTTGCTCAGCCGTAACGGACCTACCCACCTCGCGGTGCCGTCAATCACGGAGGCGAGGCCTCCGGCCCCACTTCTTGTGACTCCAACGCCGGTCGATTGCCCGAGGTTCCGCTCGAGCGCGACCAAACGCTGGACCAGTCGCGTAACGCGACCTTTACACTCCGTGGTTCCACGACCCGTGTGTCCTGGCTCACGGCAGGTAAAGAAGCCGAGCGAGCTCAGCCCGGCGAGCTCAGCCCAGTTTTTCGTTGAGGCGCTCGCGAAAGGTCGCTCGCGAGGTGACGTACCGCTCGTGGGTCCCTTCGGCGATCTTCTCGCGCTCGTCGAAGGCCGTGAAGGCGAACTCTACCCGGCGGCCGTCGACCTTCAGGATCTCGACCTCGGTTCGGACGATCAGTCCGACGGGGGTGGCCGAGAGGTGGGTCAGGTCGACGTGGGTGCCCAGGCTCACCTCGTCCTCGGAGAGCATCGGGGCGATACATTGCATCGCCGCCTCCTCCACGAGCTGAAGGAGCATCGGCGTGGAGAGGACGTCAACCCCCCGGTTGCCGGCTTTTTCCGCCGTCATCCACTCCTCGACCCGGGTCTGGCTCTGATAGGTCCTCCCCACTTCGATCTTCCCGCGCATCCCGGGGGACCTTACGACTGGCAACCGGGCGAATCATTTTCACGTTCCAGCCGGTAGTACCGACGGACGGTAACGTCGTATAGCGCGTTTCCGAGCCCGTTCGAAGTATTTATGAAGTATAAGGAGCACCATGAAACCGAGTCAGCGCGTGTGGCTGGCCGCGGCGCTTGCCGTCGCGGTCCTCGCCGGTTGCGGTAAGGGCGGAGCCCCGCAGCGAGCCGAAATGCCGCTCGCGGTCGACGTCGCGCAGGCGCACCGCGGGGATATCGCGACCTATGTGACGCTGGACGGCCAGATCGCACCGCTTCAGGAATCGACGCTCAGTTCGCCGCAATCCGGCAACGTCGTCGCGGTGTACGTCAACGAAGGTCAGCACGTCGCCGCGGGGCAGACGATCGCCAAGCTCGACGACTCGACGCTGCGCGCGACGCTCTCGCAGGAGCAGGCGATCGTGCAGCAGCAGTCGGCCTCGCTCGGCTCGTCGAACCTGCAGGTACCGGTCACCGCGGCGCAAGCTTCGAACACCGTGGTCACCGCGCAGCAGCAACTCGCCTCGGCGCGCAACAACGTCGCGACCGCGCAAGCCGCATTTCGGAGTGCGAAGTCAACCTACGACGCCGACCAGAAGCTCGTCGCCCAAGGCTACGTCGCGCAAACGGCGTTCGAACAGGCGCGCTCGCAGTACGTGCAGGCCGAACAGGCGCTGAACAACGCTCGCGAATCGCTGCGCCAAACCGAAACCGCATTGCAATACGCTCGCACGCAAGGCGGCAACGCCGTGCCGATCCAGCGGCAGCAGGTCGAGGTCAATCGCGGTCAATTGGCCGCCGCGCAGGCGCAAGTGCGAATGCTCCAGACGCAGATCGCGCAGACCAGCATTCTCGCGCCCTACGACGGCGTCGTCACGCAGCGTCTGCTCGATCCCGGCGCGTTCGCCTCGCCGAATCAGCCGGTGGCACGCGTTTCGCAAGTCGCCGCCGTCTACGTGAACGTCAACGTCCCCGATGACGATCTCGCGTACGTGCACGCGGGAACGCCGATCACCTTCACCAGCTCGAGCCTGCCCAACCGCACGTTCAAGGCCGCGGTGATGGACGTCAACGCGACGCCGACGTCCGGCACGCTGTCGTACCGGGCACGCGTGCGCGTGCCGAATCAGGGCGACGCGCTGCGCGGCGGCATGCTGGTCAGCGTCGTCGTGCGCAAGGAGTTCCATCCGGGCGCGATCGTGGTGCCGCGCACCGCGGTGTTCCAGAGCGATACCGGCGCGAGCGTCTATACGGTCGCGGCAGCGCCGGCGCCGCCCGGCGGAGCTCCGGCGGGCGGTGCCCCGCCCGCGGGCGGCGGCGCGGCGAAGGGTGCGGGCGGCGGGCCCGGCGGTCCGGCACCCAAGATCATGAAGGCGGTCCAAGTGCCGGTCACCATCGGCCTGCAGACCGATACCGACGCGGAGATTCGGAGCCCGAAGATCGGCGCGGGGACCACCGTGATCACCACGCGTCCCGACGCGCTGCGCCCCGACAGCCTGGTCGCCATCACACCGCCGGCCGGCGGCGCGCGCGGAGCGCAGTAGATGCATCGACCCGCGATCCTGCGCACGCTGCTGGGGGGCGTGCTGAGCGCGCTTGCCCTCGCCACTCAATCGGCGTTCGCGCAGACTCCGGCCGCCATCCCTACGATGGCTCCGGCCGCGACGCCGGTTCCGCTCGCGACGCCGCGTCCGCTCGCGACGCCGTTTCCGTTCGCGACGCCGATTCCGGCCCCGGGCAGCTCGGCATCCCCCGCCGCCGTCCCGATATCCGGCGGCAGCGGCGTGATCGATGCATCGAAGATACCGACGCTTTTGCCGGCCGACCAGACGTCACCGCTGCCGTACCCCGCGTACGGAACGCCCGCGCCGGCGTCTGCGCCGCGCGTCGTCCCCGGCGTCCCGCAAATCATCACCCTCCAGCAGGCGATCCTGATCGGTTACGCACGCTCGCCGCTGTTGGCGGCGGCGCGCGCCCAGGTCGAGATCGCGACCGCCCCGGTCTCGCTGGCACAGAGCGCGCTGTTCCCGGCACTCACCGGCACCGCGTCGACGACGCACACGCATCGCGAACCCTCCGGCACAACGAACGTCACGTCGACTACCGGCATCATCGGCAATGTCACCAGTCCGAACGTCACGAGCAACAGCCTCAGCGCGAGCCTCACCCAGCTGATCTTCGACGGCGGCCGGGTCGCCGCAGAGATTCGCGCCGCGCGCGCGACGCAGTCGGCGTCGATCGCGACCTATCAGCGTGAGCTGCAGACGATCGCGTTCAACGTCGCGACCGCATACTACAACGCGCTCTCCGCGCAGCGTCTGACCCAGGTCTCGCTGACCACCGTGCAGCTCGACCAAGTTCAGGAAAATCTCGTCGCGGCGCAGATTCGCACCGGCACCGCCGCGCGCTCCGAACTCGCGACCGCGCAGCTGCCGACCGCGCAAGCGCGCGTCGCCGTTATCCGCGCGCAAGCCGCCGAACGCGTCGCGCTGGCGACGTTCGCCAACACGCTCGGCCTCGATGCCGACACGTCAGTGAAGCCCAAGGACGACGTTCCCGCGCTGAACGCCGTGTCCGGCACACTGGTCGTCACCCCGGCGTTCGCGACGCCTGGGTACGATCAGGCGCTGACCCGCGCTGTCGCGCTGCGCCCGGATCTCGCCGCCGCCCAGCAGAACGTCGCCTCGTTCCAGCAGAACCTGAAGTTTGCGCGCTTGGGGAACTTCCCCAGCATCAACGCGACGGGTTCGTACGCCACGACCTCGACCGGTGTCGGCGGCAGCGATTATCGCAACGCAGGCTCGCTCGGAGTAGCGTTGACGGTGCCGATCTACGACCGCGGCGTGACGCGTTCGCAGACGGCGCAGGCCCAAGGACAGCTCGACAACGCGATCGCGCTGCTTCAGAACACGCAGTCGGGGCTGCAGCTCAACGTGCGCACCGCGCTGGTCAACCTGATCTCCGCCTACGCCGCGCTCGGGCAAACGAGCGCCGAACTCGCCACGGCGCAAGAAGTGCTGCGCGCGACCGAAGCGCAATACCGGGCCGGCGTGACGACGCTTCCGTTGCTCCTCAACGCGCAGACCGGGATCACGACGGCCCTCACCGACGAAGTCAACGCGGCCTACACGATCCGCCTGGCGGAGCAAGCGTTGCTCTACGCGGAGGGCGCGAACGCCGCCGGGTGAAGTCCCCGTTGGCATGAATCCGACGAAACCGGTCTGGATCGACGATCCGACCAACGCGGCGATCCTCGCGGTGAGCGAGGATCGCCTCACGGGCTTCCAGCTCGACCCCTTCGGGGCGATCGCCGAGCGGAGTGCCCTCGACGTCGCGACGGTCCTCGAGCGGATCGTCGCGATGCTGCGTTCCGGGACGATCCGCCGCGTGAGGCAGACCCTGATGGCGACCAATCTGGCCAAGGGCAGTCTGTGCGCATGGCAGGTGCCGCCGGAGAAGCTCGAAACGGCCTTCGACTGGCTGTTCCGGGAAGATCCGTTCTCCGGACACGTCGTGATTCGGAGCACCGACAGCGCGACGGCGGGTTCCAACTACCGGCTGTGGACGACGCTCAAGGTCCCGCAGGGCTACGACATCGCGAAGTACGCGGCGTTCCTGGCCCGGCAGATCGGCGCCGAGGCCTACCGGCTGATGCCGGCCGAGATGCTCTTTGCGCTCGGCGTGGGACACGTTCGGCGCCAGGGGCTCGAGCCCGGCGGTCGCGCGCCGGAACCGGCGGTCGTGAAGGACACGAACATCGCGCAGCTGAGCGAGCTCGAGTGGCGCGTGCTGACCGCCCTCAAGCGCGAATTCTCCCCGGACGAGCTCGTGCGTGACCTGTGGCGCGCGCGCGCGTCCGAGGCCGGCGTGTCGCTCGAGGAGTTCGCGCGCGTCGGCACCGACCTCAACCGGCGCGGTGTGATCGGCCGCTTCTCGACCTTCCTCGAGCACGTCAAGCCGAACGCCGCGGCGGGCGGCGCGCAGGTGACCCGCTACAACGCGCTGTTCCACTGGAAGGTCCCGGTGGGCCGTGAAGTGGACGCGGGCCGCGAAGTCGGACGGCACTACATCATGACGCACGCCTACTGGCGAGAAGGTGGCCCGCAGTTCAAAGGCGTCAACATCATGGGCGTCGCTCACGGCACCGACAAGGCCACGGTCCTCGCCCACAAAGCGGCGATCGACGATCACCTTCGCGAGGCCGGGATCGCGTTCGACTACACCAACGTGTTCTGGGGTGGACGAAGCGAGATCAAACCTTCCGAGATCGCGCCGCAGGCGTTCGTGGACTTCTGCTCCCGCCACGGAATCGATCCGGAGACGATGCGCTGAGATGAGACTGAACAGGGTGGCCGCGGGGGCGCTTCTAGCGCTCGCTCTTTCCGCATGCGCGAAGGTCGGCGAACCGGGTGGGGCGCCCGGCGCTTCGTCGGGGACGCACGGCTCCAACGATCGGCTCGTTGTCGGGACGATCGCCGATCCGAAGAACCTCAACCCCGCCTTCGCCTCCGCGACGCCGACCCTCGAACTCTCGGCCTTGCTGTTCAGTTACGCGGTGCGCTACGACAACCACGCGAGGCCGGTCCCCGACGCGGTCAGTGAGGTGCCGACGCTCGCGAACGGCGACGTCTCCAAAGACGGTCTCACGATCAAGTACAAATTGCGCCACGGGATCGTGTGGCACGACGGCATCGGCGAGCTGACCTGCGCCGACATGCGTTCGACCTGGAAGATGATGGTGAACCCGAAGAACCTCATCGACACGACCGTCGGCTGGGATGCGATCAAGGACGTCGACTGCCGCGATCCCTACGTCGCCGTCGTGCACATGAAGCACGTCTACGCCTGGTTCTTGCAGCAGTTGTGGGGGGAGAACGGCAACTCGCCGATCCTCCCCGCGCACATCATCGACAAGTACAACGACAACCAGGGCAGCATGAACCAGGCGCCGTTCAACTCGGCGCCGGTGGGGAGCGGTCCGTACAAGTTCGTCTCGTGGGAGCGCGGCAACCAGATCCGGTTCGAAGCGAACCCGAAGTACTTCCTGGGCAAGCCGAAGATCGCGGAGATCGTCTATAAGATCATCCCCGACGGTAACACGCTCGCGACCCAGGTGCAGACGCACGAGATTGCGGTCGCCTGGAATCTTCCGGCGAGCCAGTACGCGCGCGTGAAGGACGTCGCCGGGGTCAAAGCCATCGCACCCGTCGTCTACATCTACGATCACTTCGACTTCAACTTGACCCGCCCGCTCTTCGCGGATGTCCGCGTCCGGCGCGCGCTGACGTACGCGCTCGACCGGGCCGGGATGTTGGAGAAGGTCCAGCACAATCTCGGCGAGCTCTCGCCGACGTTCATGGACCCCACGCTCTACCCCGACGCCTACGACCCGACGGTCATGAAGTATCCCTACGATCCTGCGAGAGCGCGCGCGTTGCTCGACGGGGCCGGCTGGAAGGTCGGAAAGGACGGGATCCGCGTGAAGAACGGTCAGCGGTTGAGCTTCGAACTCTCGACCCAAATCGAATCGACGACAGGGCACCTCGTGCAGACCCAGGCACAGGTGTTTTGGCATGCGATCGGTGCCGAGGCGGTCATCAAGAACTATCCGGGGAGCTTGTTTTTCGACCAGACCATGAACGGCGTGCTTGCGGGCGGCAAGTACGACGTCGCGCTCTACGCCTGGGTCGGCGCGGCCGACATCGACCAGAGCGCGATCTACTCGGGCCACTTCATGCCGCCGCATGGGCAGAACTATCCGCACTGGCAGAATACGAAGGCGACCGCGGCGATGGACGACGCGAACGCCAGCATCGATCCGCAGCGCCGGATCGCCGACTACAAGATCGTGCAGCAAGAGTTCGCCCGGGACGATCCCTCGGTGATCCTGTGGTTCCGCAAGTACGTCATGACGTACCCGAGCGACCTCAAGAACTTCTCGGCGACCCCGGTCATCACGACGCCGTTCTGGAACCCCTGGGAGTATACGTATTAACCAGGTACTGCAACGCGCGCTCGCGCTCGCGCTTGCCGTCGCGACCATCTCCGGGTGCGCCGCCCAACAGACCGGCACCGCGTCGCCGTACGGCCGCCACGCTTGGACCACGCCGCACGTTCTGCGCTACGCGACCGGTGAAGACATCGCGGGCCTGAACCCGCACCTCGTCTCGCAGCTCACCGTCTCATTCATGAGCTCGCTGACGATGGCGTGGCTCGTGCGCTACGATCGCCACAACCGTCCCATCCCGGAGCTCGCGACCGAGGTGCCGTCGCTCGCGAACGGCGGCGTCTCGCACGACGGCAAGACGATCACCTACCATTTGCGTCGCGACGCGAAGTGGTCGGACGGCGTGCCGTTCACCAGCGACGACGTGCGGTTCTCGGTCGACGTCGTGCGCAATCCGGCCAACAACGAGCTGACGCACCTCGGCTTCGATCTGATCGACCACGTCGACACGCCGGACGCGTACACCGTCGTCTTCCATCTGATTCGTCCGTACAGCGGCTTCTACGTCAACTTCTTCAGCTCGGGCGGGGCGAACCCGTGCATCCTGCCCAAGCACATCCTCGCCGGCGTGAAAACGATCAACGACGCGCCGTACAACGCGCTGCCGGTCGGGATCGGCCCGTTCAAGTACGAGTCGTGGAAACGCGCCGACAGCGTTGTGATGGTGCCGGACCCGCTCTACTTCGGGCGTAAGCCGAAGCTGCAGCGCGTCGTCTTCAAGATCATCCCGGATCGCAACACGACGCTCACCCAGTTGACGACGCACGAGATCGACCTCTGGCTGCCGGTCCCGGCCGCGTTCGCCGACCGCGTGCGCACGCTGCCGTCGATCAAAGTGATCCAGCAGCCGTCGTACGCCTACAACCACCTGGATTTCGAGCTCGAGCACCCGGTGATGCGCGACATTGCGGTCCGACGGGCGTTGCGGCTCGCAGTCGATCGGGCGACGATCCTGGCGAAGATTCGCCACGGCGTCGGCGTGCTGCAAGAGACGCCGTTCGCGCCCGGGCACCCGCTGTACGTGCAGGAACCGCGCGTGCCGTTCGACCTGCCGGCCGCGAACGACACGCTCGAGCGAGCGGGCTGGCGGCGCGGCCCGGACGGGATCCGGGTCAAGAACGGGCAGCGGCTCGAATTCACCATCGCCATCGGCACGGGGCTGCCGGACACCGACGCGATGGTGGAACAGTTGCGCCTGTCGTGGGGCCGGATCGGCGCGCGTTTCTTCGTGAAGCACTATCCATCGCCGGTCTACTTCGGGACCTTCGCCTCGGGCGGCATCATCTACTCGGGGAGGTTCGACGTGGCGTTTTACGCCTGGTACACCTCGCCGAACGGCGATCTCACGAACCTCTTCGGCTGCGATCGCATCGCGCCCAAGGGGCAGAACGTCCCGCGCTATTGCAACCGCGCCGCCGACGCGGCGATGCAGCGGCAGCTCTCGACCTACGTCCCGAGTGAGCAGTACGCCGCCTCGCGCGTCGTGCAGGAGAGCCTCGTCCGCGACGTTCCGACGATCGTCACCGACGCGCGCGAGGACCTCTACGCGTTCAACGACGATCTGCGCAACTTCCATCCGAATCAAGTCACCCTGTTCGACGACCTCGTCGACGCCGACATCTGAGGTGCCTCTCGTGAATCGACTCCTCGCCATCTCCGCCGCGGCGCTGCTCCTGGCCGGCTGCACCAAGACCGATACCGCGACGACCGCGAGCGGGACGGGCGCCGCGTCGACGCCGGCGGCCGGCGCTTCCGCGGCGAGCGGCGTGGTGCGCAAGAACAGCTACACCGTTCCGCACACGCTGCGGATCGGAGACATCCAGGACTTCGACAACCTCAACCCTCACCTCGCCACCGCGCTGCTGCTCGGCAACCTCAGCCAACTCACGATGGCGTACTTGGTGCGCTACGACAAGCACAACGAGCCGACGCCCGAACTCGCGACCGAGGTGCCGACCCAGGAGAACGGCGGCATCAGCAAGGACGGTCTGGCGATCACCTGGCACCTCCGCAAGGGCGTGAGATGGTCGGACGGCGAGCCGTTCGACGGCGACGACGTCGTGTTCTCGACGAACGCGGTGAACAATCCGGCCAACAACGAGATCGGCCGCGACGGCTGGGATCTGATCACCAAGATCGACGAGCCCGACAAGTACACGGTCGTCTTCCATCTCAAGAAGAAGTACTCGGGGTACCTGCCGTCGTTCTTCGGCTCCGCCGGCGCCAACCCGTGCATCTTGCCGAAGCACATCCTCGGAAGCTTGCCGAACATCAACACGGCGCCGTACAACAGCAAGCCGGTCGGGATCGGGCCATTCCGCTATGCCGAGTGGATTCGCGGCGATCACGTCACGCTGGAGGCGAACCCGTACTACTGGCGCGGGCAGCCGAAGATCCAGAAGGTCATCTACAAGATCATCCCCGATCGCAACACGCTGCTGACCCAGCTCCAGACGGGCGAGGTCGACCTGTGGACGTATCTCCCGACGGCGTTCGCGACGCGCGCGATGGCGCTCCCGAACGTGTCATATTTCCGCGGACCGAGCTACCTGTACGCGCATCTCGACTTCAATACGAGCCATCCGGTGCTGCACGAGCTCGCCGTGCGCCAGGCCCTTCGGCTCGCACTCGACCGCCGCGCGCTCGTCGCAAAGATCAATCACGGCATCGGCATCATCCAGGAGAGCATGATCACGCCGGCGAGCCCGTTCGCGACGCACGTGCCGTACGTCGAGACGAACGTCGCCAAGGCCAATCAGATCCTCGACGCGGCCGGCTGGAAGCGTGGTCCGGATGGGATTCGCGCCAAGAACGGCGTGAAGCTCAACCTCGATTTCGGCGCGATCTCCGGCAGCCCCGACACGGATTCCCGGATCGAGTTGATCCGCTCGAATTGGAGCCGCATCGGCGTAGCGCTGACGCCGAAACACTACAACTCCGGGCTGTTCTTCCAGAACACCGGCGGCATACTCTACGCAGGCAAATGGGACGTTACGCTGTTCCAGTGGCAGCTGACGCCGGACGCGGATCTGAATCCCGAGAACTCCTGTACGCTGATCCCGCCGAACGGGCAGAACGTGACGCGCTTGTGCATTCCGGCGCTGCAGCCGCTGCTCGAACAGCAGAAGGCGACGTACAGCGTCGCCGGGCGGAAGGCGATCGTCGCCAAGGCCGTACCGCTGATCGCCGACAACGTCCCGTACGCGGTGATCAACATCTCTGAAGACGTGCACGCATACAACCGCGATCTCACCGGTTGGCACCCGAACAACACGACCCCGTTCGACGACTTCATGAACGTCGACATCTAGCCAGGGACGGCGCGGTCGCGGCGGCCGGCCAGGCCGATCGCCGCGGCCAAGACGATGCAGCCCGCGAGCGGCAGCGCGCGCAGCGCGCCCCACGCAGGCTCTCGAGCGTCGAGCCCCGCGGCGCGCTGCTCGTCCGCCCAGACCGCGCTCGCGTCGGCGGCGGCCGGCGCGCGATACCCGGCGGGCAGGCCGTCGGGCCACGTCGGCGCAGAGACGGCGTGCGCGAGCGGGATCGCGATGCACGCGGCGAGTGCGAGCGTGACGAACGGGGCCAGGTCGGCGCGGCGCATCCGCGGGCCGGCCCCGAGCGCCGCGAACGCGCAGGCGACCGCGATCCCCTGCGCGAGGATCTGCGGGTTCGCCGCGCCGCGCTGCGCCAGGCCGAACCAGTCGACGAGGACGAGCGCGGCGGCACTTCCGGCGCACGCGCGCGTGATGCCGCCCGTGCGCACCGCGAGGACGAGCAGCGGGATCGCTTCGATGACGAAATCGTGCTCGTGGAAGAACGGGACGGCCCAGGGCAGCGCCGCGATCGCCAGCAGCGTGCCGTCGAGCGCGTCGAGCCGCAGACGCACCGTTGCGGCCGCGACGGCGGCCACCGTCGCCAGCGCGATCGCGGTGCCGAGCGCGGAGGCGAGTTGCGGCGCGACGCCGAGCGACCAGAGGATCGCGGCGGGCGTGTGCTGGATCGCGACCAACGCCTCGGCGCGCCCGTGTTCGCCCAGCCGATGCAGATATGCGGCCAGGCCGGCGACGCCGCCGCCGGCCGCAAGCGTGAGGAGTGCGAACGCCGTTGCCCCGGCGAGCGCACCGATCCACGCCGTGCGATCGCGCATGCGCGCGACGAGCGTCAGGGCGAGATTCGGCTGGAGTCCGGCGAGCAGCGTTCCCAGCGCGCCGGCGGCGATCGAGCCGCGCTCGTAGGCGACCAGCGCGCAGGCGATCCCGGCTGCAGCGAGCATCGCGACCTGTCCGAGCGCGATCGCACTCGTCGCCGGTCCGGCGCCGAGCGCGAAGAGCGCACCGCCCAAGAGCGGCCGACCGCGCCGCGCGCCGGCCAGCGCGAGCGAAGCGAGGACCAGCGCGGCGAGCGCGCCGATGGTCAGCACCGTCCACCAGCGCACCGCGAGCGGGTGCGGCAGCCGCGCCAGCGCGCCGAACAGCGGTAACGCCGCGGCGGGGCCGACGTACGGCAGCAATTCGTCGCGCGACGGATCGACGCCGTCGATCGTGCGCTCGACGGCCCAGATGGCGCGCGACCACGGGTCGCCCCCGGCGTTCCAGGTCGCGCCGGCCGCGTAGTACGCCTCGAAATCGCGCGCGAACGGGCCTTGGGTCGGCGGCGGACGGAACAGCGTGAACGCCAGCGCGATCGCGATCAGCGCGCCGGCGATGCCGAAACTACGTGGCAGCGTACAGCCCGAGGCGCTCGACGCGGCCGTCGTTGCCCATCACGTAGGCGACACCGCCCGGAAAGCGCGCTTCATATGCTTCGGCGTAGACGACCGGCGCCGGTCCGCCGACCGCGGTCGTGTAGCGGGCATCGAGGCCGCTGGTCGCAGCGGCGAGCGCGACGTCGCCGGGCGAGAGCCGGAACGGGCCGTAGTCGCGCGCTGCGAGTCCCTGTGCGCGATCGGCTTTGGGCAGGTAGTACTCGAGCGCGATCAGGATCGCGTCGCGATAGAACAGGCTCAGGAAATTGCGCCCGCCGCCCTCGCGCGACGCGTAGGTGTGCCAGCCGCGCATCGGATACGAGAACGCGACGCCGAAGGCGCGTTCGACGTCGGTCCGCGTCGTCGTGCCGAGCTCGAACACGAGCCGTTCGTTCGACAGCACCACCGGCCGGTCGAGCGGCGCGGGCGGAACGTTGCGGCGCGCGCGGTTCGCTTCGTGCACCTTCGCCAGGATCTCGACGGCGCGCTGCATCGCGAAATCCGGCGCGCGATCGTCGTCGCTCACCCGCGCTGGGCCACGTTGGTCGCCGCCGCTCCGGCGATGCCGAGCAGGATGAGTCCGAGATACGCGAGGCCGCCGATCGCACGCTGGAACCCGGTCAGCCGCACCGCGCGCGGATCGATCTCGCCGCGCCACAGAGCGATCCAGCGCGGCACCGCGTTGAACGCGATCAGCAGCAAGATGATCAGGCCGAACGGCGAGAAGCCGACGAGGAACATGTACGCCAGGAAGATCGGGATGCCGAGAAACCACAGCCGTGCGTCGAGCGCGCCGGCGATCGCGCCGCCGTCGAGCATCGGGATCGGCATCAGGTTGAAGAAGTTGATGAAGAAGCCGATGTAGGCGCAGGCGATCCAAAAGTGCTGGCCCGTTTGCAGACCGTAGACCCAGCACGTCGTGGCGGCCGCGATGCCGAACAGCGGTCCCGCGATCGCGGCCGCCAGGTTCTGCGCCGGGGTTCCGCCGTGGCTGGAGACGAACGCGCCCAGGCCCGGGATGAACATCGGCAGGTTCACCGGGACGCCGAAATTGCGCCAGGTCAGGTAGTGCCCGAGCTCGTGCACGAGGATCATCAGCACGAAGACGATCGCGATCTTCCACCCGCCGAAGAGCGCCGCGTACAGCACCACCGAGAAGAACATCGACCCGAAGCTCAGGAGCACTTTGGACCCGAGGAAGATCCACTTGAAGTTCAACAGGAGCAACAGCGCGGTCTTGAACTTCGCGATCAGCAGTCCCAGCCCGACGAGCACGCCGCCGGCGGTCCTGGCGCGCCGCCCGGGGCTCGGTCGTTCCGCCGGTGCGTCCAAGGGCGGCTGGGGCGGATCCTGATCGTGCATCCTGGGGTGCTTCTCGGTCGGGGCGTCTCGCTCCGCGAGCGTCGCGGGACGATCGCGCCGTGACCGCCGGCGACGCGCTGGCGCTCGCGGTGCTGTTCGGCATCGACGTGCGCGGCGCGGCGGTGAGACCGCTCGCCGGAGGGTACTCGAACGAGAGCATGCGGATCGACGCGGCGGCGGGCAGCTACGTCGCGCGCCGCTACGGCCGGCTCCACGTGAGCCGCGGCGCGATCGCCTTCGAGCACGTCGTGATCGCGCACGCCGCCCGCCGCATGGACGAGATCGTCGCGCCGCTGCGCACCGCCGACGGCGAGACGATCGTCGCACCCGCGGGCGGCGGCCTCGCGTCCGTTTCACCGTACGTCGCCGGAGAGACGGGGCGGCGCGATCTCGCGACCGCTTGCGCCGCCGCGCGCGTGCTCGCGCGCTTCCACCGCGCGGTACGCGACGTGCACGTCGTCTCCGGACTGCGGACCGCACGCTTTCTCGGCACGCTCCCCTGGTTGCGCGAGCGGTTCCTGCGCAATGCCGCCGATCCGCTGGTCGGGCGAAAGCTCGATTGGACCGCACTCGTCACCGCCACCACGGCCGCCGCGGCACGCGTCGCGCCGCGGGCAGGGGACTTACCGAGCGTGATCGTCCACGGAGATCCGAACCCGGGCAACGTCGTCTGCGTCGAACCGGGTGTCGTGCGCGGTCTGATCGATTTCGACTTCGTCCACGAGACCGAGCGCGTCTACGACGTCGGCGCCCTGATCGACGAGTTTGCGCGTCCCGGCGACGACGCCGCGCTCGATCTCGCGCTCGTCTCGCCGCTGGTCGCGGCTTACGCCGGCGAGGCACCGCTGAGCGCAACCGAGCGCGCGACCTTACCGGACGCGCTGCTGCGCCACGCCGCGACGCTCGCCTGGTACGTCGCGACCCGGCACGGCGAGCGTATTCCGGGCGACATCGGCAGCGCCGGCCGCTACGCCGCGCGGGTCGCGGAGATCGCCGCCAACGTCGACGCGATTCGCAGCGCGGCCGAATGACGCGCGTCGTACGGGTGCTGTTGTGGATCGGGCTGATCGGCGCCGTCCTCGTCGTCGTCGTGATGACGTGGCACCCGTGGCTGACGCCGTGGACAGGACGTCCGCCTCGCTGACCGGTATCGCCGCTGGGGTGTCGAACCTGCCCGCGGTGAGCAAGCAGCGGATCGTGATCCTGGGCGGAGGGTTCGCCGGCGTCGCGGTCGCGCGACGCTTGGAACGCCGCTTGCGGCCCGACGAGGCCGACGTGACGATCGTCAGCCGCGACAACTTCACGCTGTTCACCCCGATGCTGCCCGAGGTCAGTTCCGGCGGCATCGAAACGCGGCACATCGTGACGCCGGTGCGCGCGCAGCTGCGGCACACGACGTTCGTGCTCGGCGAGATCGTGCGCATCGACCTCGACCTGCGTGAGGTCGACGCGCAGCATCCGATCACGGGCGACGTCGCAAAGCTGCAGTACGATCAGCTCGTGCTCGCGCTCGGCAGCGTGACGTCGACCTTCGGCATCCCGGGCGTCACGGAGCACACGCTGCCGCTCAAGACGATCGAGGACGCCGAGACGCTGCGCAACCGCATCATCGCCGCGCTCGAGCAGGTGGTCGTGACGAAACCGGGGCCGGAGCGCGACCGTCTGCTGACCTTCTCGGTCGTCGGCGGCGGCTACACGGGGTGCGAGGTCGCGGGGGAACTCGTCGACCTGTTCCGGTCGGTCGTGCCGTTCTACCGCCCGTTGCGCTTGAGTGACGTACGGATGGTCGTGATCGAGGCCGGCCGGGCGCTCTTACCGGACCTGCCCCCGCAGATGGGCGCCTACACGGAGCGCAACCTGCGCCGGCGCAAGGTCGAGCTCGTGATCGGCGACGGCGTGACGCGCATCGACGAACGCGGCATCGCGCTGCAATCGGGCGCGATCATTCCGTGCGCGACCATCGTGTGGAGCGCCGGCGTGCGTCCGAGCCCTGTCCTCAAAGACTTGCCGGGAGTCGAACACGCGCGCAACGGCGGGCTCGTCGTCCACCCCGACATGTCGGTCGTCGGGCGCAGCGGGGTGTGGGCGCTCGGCGACTGCGCGTGGGTGCCGATGAAGACCGCTGCCGACTTGGCCGACAAGAACGCGTGGTACCCCGCGACCGCGCAGCACGCGATTCGCGAAGGCCCGGCGCTCGCCGACAATCTCGTCGCGACGCTGCGCAACGAGCCGACCAAACCGTTCCGCTACACGTCGATGGGCACGATGGCATCGCTCGGCGCGCGGCGCGGCGTCGCACTGCTGCCGGGCGATTTCGTGCTGACCGGCTTTCCGGCGTGGGCATTGTGGCGCACGTACTATCTCGCGCGGCTGCCCGGCCTCGACCGGCGCTTTCGCGTCATGCTGGACTGGACGCTGGGCGTACTGTTTCCACGCGACATCGCCGAGATGCGCCTCTACACCGAGCGCGGCCGTTCGGAGACACACCGGCCGCCGGCTTGACAGGCACGGCAGAAGGCCCTATTCTGCAACTATGTTTTTAGTTTTGGCGCTCGTCGGAACCCCGTTCGTCTACGACGGCAAGCTTGCCGCGGGAGGGACGCTCGCGGTCCGCGACATCAACGGGAGCGTGCGCGTGCGTGCCGGAGACCGGCTGTTGATACGCGCGACGAAGACCGCCGAGCGGGGCGATCCGAACGCCGTCGCCATCCATGTGGAGCAAACCGCAAAGAGGGGTTTGGTCGTGTGCGTGCGCTATCCGCCGAACGCCGGCGATGGGTGCCGCGCGCGGACCGGCCACGACAGCAACGACAACGACACGAAGGTGGATTTCGACGTGACGTTGCCGCGCGGCGTCGCGCTCGACGCCGGGACCGTCAACGGCTCGATCGACGCGCAGACGAACGGCACGGTCGATGCGTCGACCGTCAACGGCCGCATCCACGTTGAAGGCCGCGAAGCGCACACCCTCACGACGGTGAACGGCTCGATCGAGCTGCGCCTGCTCGACCGTCCGAGCGGTTCGCTCAAAGCGAACACCGTCAACGGGTCCATCACGATCTCGCTGCCGCCGGGCAGCGGCGTCGACGTGCAGGCCCACACGATGACCGGCGGAATCGACGCGGCCGGCCTCACCGTCGATCGTCCGCAATACGGTCCCGGTGCCACGGCCCGCGGCACGCTCGGTGACGGCACCGCACGTCTCTCGCTCTCCACCGTCAACGGTTCGATCGCCCTGCACGGTCCGTCATGACCCTCGACTGCTCGGGTGACGTGAGGGTTTAGATCCAGGCGTCGTCCGGGCCGGCGTAGGTGTTGCCGTGGAGGGAAGCCGCGTCCGGATACGGTTCGGCTTCGACGCTGTCGGTGGCGTGGTTCACGGCGTCGGCGATCTCGCGTTTGAGCGCCTTGAGTTCGTCGCGCGTCACGACGGCGTGTTCGAGCGCGTACTTCTCGAAGCGCGGCACGGGATCGTTCGAGCGCTGTTCCGCGACTTCGTCGCGGGTGCGATAGGTGCGGTCGTCGTCGTCGGTCGTGTGCGAGAGGAAGCGGTAGCAGTGCGACTCGACCAGCACGGGCCCCACGCCCGACACGGCGCGCTCGCGCGCTTCGCTCACCGCGGCGTACACCGCGGTCGGATCGAATCCGTCGGCCGTGAGGGCATGCATGCCGTAGCCGGCCGCGCGCGCGGCGATGCTCGGAACGCGCATCTGCTTGGAGATGTGCGTCGAGATCGCCCATTGGTTGTTTTCGCACAGGAAGACGACCGGCAGCGCGTGGACGGCCGCGAAGTTCATCGCTTCGTGCCATTCGCCTTGTGAGGTCGCACCTTCGCCGAACTGACAGAACACGACGCGATCCTTGGCGCCGCTGCGTTTGATCGACCATGCCGCGCCGACCGCGTGCGTGCACTGCGCCGCGATGATCGAGGAGATCGACGCGATGCCGAGATCGCGAGCGGTGACGTGGTTGATGATCGAGCGTCCGCCGGTCCGGTCTTTCGCTCGCGCGAGCTGCGAGCGGAACAGGTCGGCGAGCGGAAAGCCGCAGGCGAGGATCAGGCCGGTGTTGCGGTAGTACGGATAGAGCAGATCGCGTCCGCGCTGGAACGCGAGGCCGGTCCCGGCTTGAACCGCTTCGTGCCCTTCCGAACCCATTGCGATTCCGATCTTCCCTTGGCGGTTGAGCTGAAAGCCGCGCGTGTCGACCGCGCGCTGGGTCAGCATGTCGCGCAGCAGCGTTCGCAGCTGCTCGCGCGAGAGCGCCGCAGGGGGCCGACTGCCGGTCTGGGTGGTCGCCGAGCTCGCCATCGCCATCACCTCCGACCGTTCTCCGCTCGGTCTGCCTGCTCCCTACCAAACGTTTGGGCGGGGGAGCGTCTCCGCTTCTGGCCAAGCACGGTAGCGATGCGTACCAGCCGTCTTCTTGCTGCCGCCGTGTTCGTCGCGGCGGGGCTCTCATTTTCGTTCTGCCCGGCCTTCGCCGGACCCACGCGCGCCGCCGAGCCGCGACCGACCGCGACGCCGGCGCCCGACACCGCCGGCCTGAAGTTTCGCGCGATCGGCCCGGCTGCCTCGGGCGGCCGCGTAACTGCCGTAGCCGGCAGCGATGCGGATCCGGCCCTCTACTACGTCGGCGGTGCAGGCGGGGGCGTCTTCAAGTCGACCGACGGCGGCGTCTCGTTCGCGCCCGCCTGGAACGGGCCGCCGTTCGGAGCGATCGGGGCGCTCGCGATCGCCCCGAGCGCGCCCAACGTCGTGTGGGCCGGGACGGGCGAAGCGAACCCGCGCAACGACGTTTCGTACGGCGACGGCATGTGGGTCTCGCGCGACGGCGCGAAGCATTGGACGCACGCCGGTCTCGCCGACACCTCGCAGATCGCGAAGATCCTGGTCGACCCGCACGACCCGCGGCGCGCGATCGTGGCGGCACTCGGCGACCCGTGGAAGGACAGTCCGGCGCGCGGTGTCTATCGCACCGTCGACGGCGGCAAGACGTGGGCGCACACGCTGTACGTCGGCCCGGCGAGCGGCGCTGCCGATCTCGCCTGGAACCCGCACGACCCGCGCACGATCTTCGCGTCGATCTGGCAATTCCGCCGTCAACCCTGGATCGCGACGAGCGGCGGCCCGGCTGACGGGCTGTACCGCTCGCGCGACGGCGGCGTCACCTGGACGAAAGTGCAGGGACGCGGGTTCCCGACCGGCACGCTCGGGCGCATCGGCGTCGCCGTCGCGCCGAGCGACGGCCGGCGCGTGTACGCGGTCGTGCAGTCACGGCAGGGGACGGTCTGGCGCTCCGACGACGGCGGCACCAGCTGGCGCAAGACCTCCGACGACACGCGACCCGAACAGCGCCCGTTCTACTTCAGTCATCTCGCCGTCGATCCGCAAAATCGCAATCGCGTGATCTCCGTCTCGATGTATCTGACCGTCTCGAAAGACGGCGGGACGACGTGGAAGCATCTCGTCCCCTCGGTGCACGTCGACAATCATGCGATCTGGTGGTCGGCCGACGGCCGGCGTCTCATCGAAGGGAACGACGGCGGCGTCATCCTCAGCCGCAACCGCGGCGTGGGATGGGCGTTCGTCAACACGCTCCCGCTGGCGGAGATCTACCACGTCGGCTACGACAACGGCAAACCGTACACGCTGTGCGGCGGGCTGCAGGACAACAGCTCGTGGTGCGGGCCGGTCACGTCGCGCAACGGGATCGGCTTGACCGATCGCGATTGGTTCGCGATCGCCGGCGGCGACGGGATGTACGCGATCCCCGATCCGCTCGACGCCTCGCTGATCTGGACGAACACCCAGGACGGCGTGCTCGGAATCTACGACACGAAAGCGCGCCATAGCATCGACGTCTCGCCGTATCCGCGCGACGCGTTCACCTCGCTGCAGGCGCTGGCGCAAGCGCCGTACCGCTTCAATTGGAACGCGCCGCTGGCGTTCTCACCGCAAGACGGACACGTGGCGTACTTCGGCGGCAACGTCGTGTTCAAGACCGTCGACCGCGGCCGGCACTGGACCGCGATCAGTCCCGATCTCACTCGCAACGAGAAGGATCACCAGCAGGAGTCGGGCGGCCCCGTTTCGCTCGACGTCTCCGGCGCCGAGACGTACGACACCACCTTGGCGATCGCGCCGTCGCCGAAGGACGCTGCAACGATCTGGGTCGGAACCGACGACGGGCTGGTGCACCTCACCCGCGACGAGGGCGCGCACTGGTCGAACGTGACGCCGAAGGGATGGCCGCGCTACGGCCGCGTCGAGACGATCGAGGCCAGCCCATATGCGGCCGGAACGGCGTTCGCGATCCTCGACCGTCACGATCTCGGCGACCGGCGCCCGTACGCGTACGTCACCGACGACTTCGGCGCGACGTGGCGTTCGATCGCCGCGAACCTGCCGCTCGACGCGCCGGTGCGCGTGCTGCGCCAAGACCCGCGCATTCAAACGTTGCTGTACGCCGGGACCGAGAACGGCTTGTGGATCTCGGCCGATCGCGGCCTGCGCTGGGAGCGCGTCCACGCCAACCTGCCGCGCGTTGCCGTCTACGACATCCACGTCCACCCCGTCACGAACGACCTGCTGCTCGCGACGCACGGCCGCGGCTTCTACGTTCTCGACGATGCCGCGCCGCTGCAGCAGCTCGCCGCGGCGCGCGCCGCCGGAACGCTGTTCTTTCCGGTGCGCGAAGCGACGGTGTGGTCGGGCTGGCCGTCGATCGAGACCGGCGACGGCAACGCGCTGCCGGCAAACTTCTACGTTGCGCCGAACGCGCCGAGCGGCGCGTTGCTGACGTTCTTCCAGAAGAAGAAGGCCAAGGTGCGGCCGTGGATCGAGATCCTCGACGCGCAGGGCAAAGCCGTGCGGACGCTGCGCGGCTCGTACCGGACCGATGAGGGGAAGAAATGGTTCGTCACCAACGACGCCGGAATCAACCGGGTCGTGTGGGACGGAAACGAGGACGGTCCGACGCGCTGGAACGGGACGAGCCTTCAGAACGCAGGTCCGCTGACCGGCGCCGAAGCGTTGCCGGGCGCGTACGTCGCGCGGCTGCACGTCGACGCGTACATCGCCGAGCAGACGTTCCGGCTGACCGACGACCCGCAGGTCACCTGGACCACCGACGAGCGCGCCGCGCGCCATGCGTTCGTGGCGACCCTATTCGGCTGGTACGACGGGATCGATCGCGCGCTCAACGCGATCGACGCACGGATGAAGAAGGCGACGCCCGCCGAGCGGGGGCGCCTCGTCGCGCTGCGCGACGAGCTGACCTCGAACGCGAAGTACGACGAGGACTCGATCGGCAAGCCCGACCGCATGCGGGAGCGGATCGGCGGTTTGGCGGGTGCACTGGGCGGGGCGCTGCAGCCGCCCTTCGACCAGCATCGCGAGGCCCTGCGCGCCCTCGTCCCCGACGTTACGGCCGCCTACCGCGACATCGATGCGGTGCTCGGCGCGGGCTTCGTGACGATGGGCCCTCCATCGCCGTGAGCGGCGAGGCGCGCAGGCCGTACGACATCGACACGCTGACCGACGTCGCGCTGCGGGTCTTCGCCGAGCGCGGCTACGACGGCGCCTCGATGGACGACGTCGCGCGCGCGGCCGGCATCACCAAGGCGTCGATCTATCACCACGTTGCCGGCAAGGAGGCGCTGCTCGATCGCGGTCTGACTCGCGCGCTCGACGCCCTCTTCGCCGTCCTCGACGAGCCGCCGGCAATCGAAGGCCGCGCGCTCGCGCGGCTGCGGCACATAACGGGCCGGGTCGCCGAGATCACCTTGCGCATGCTCCCGGAACTGACCGTGCTCGTGCACGTGCGCGGGAGTTCCAAGAGCGAGCGCGCGGCGCTCGAGCGGCGGCGGTCCTTCGACCGGGTCGTCACCGAGTTGATCGCGCAGGCGCAGCGTGACGGCGACGTGCGGCCCGAGCTCGAGCCGCGGCTCGTCGCGCGGCTGGTCTTCGGCATGTCGAACTCCGTCGTCGAATGGTACCGCAGCGGCGCGCTGACCAGCGAAGCGATCGCGGGCGCTATCGTCGCGCTCGCCTTCGAAGGGATCGTCACCAAAACCTGACGCGGTGATCGCTCGCGTGAGCGGGTATCACCCTGCGGATGCGCGACGAGCGGCACGAGTTGTGCGTGATCGGTGCCGGGACGGCGGGTTTTGCCGCAGCCGAGACGGCGCGGGCGGCCGGTCGCGACGTCGTGTTGGTCGTGGGCGAGGAGGAGCTCGGCGGGACGTGCATCTTGCGCGGCTGCATGCCGGCGAAGACGCTGCTCGCGGCCACGGAGCTGGAGCACGAGGTCGAGCGAGCGCACGACGTCGGCGTCGAGACGGGCCCGACGCACGTCGATCTCCCCGCGATCGTTCGGCGCAAGCGGGCCCTGGTCGACTACTTCGCGGCCGACCGCATGCACGAATTGGAAACGTATCCGCTCGTGCGCGGCGATGCGCGTTTCGTCGCGCCCGATATCGTCGTCGTCGGCGAGCGGCGCATCGCGGCGGAGCGGTTCGTCGTCGCGACCGGCGCGAAGACGATGCTCCCGCGCATCGACGGCTTGGCGGAAGTGCCGACGATCACGAGCAGCGACGTGCTCGAAATGACCCGCGCGCCACGCAGCATCGCGGTGCTCGGCGGCGGTCCGATCGGCTGCGCGTTCGCGCAGTTCTTCGCGCGGCTCGGAACGCCGGTCACGCTCTTCCAGGACGCGCCGGAGCTGCTGCGCGCCGACGATCCGGACGTCGGCAGCGCCGTGCGCGCGTCGCTGTTGCGCGACGGCGTCGACGTGGTGACCGCTGCCGACGTGCGGCGCGTCTTCCGCGACGGGGACGTGACGGTGATCGTCGCCGACACGCCCGACGGCGCGCACGGCGCGCGCTGCGAGACGGTACTGATCGCCACCGACCGCCGGCCGAACGTCGACGGCCTCGATCTCGCCGCCGGTGGGATCGACGGCGACCACGCGCGCGGAATCGTCGTCGATGAGGTGCTGCGCAGCCGCTCGAACCGGCGCGTGTTCGCGGCGGGCGACGTCCTGGGCCGCCGCAATCTCGTGCACACGGCAGAGTACGGCGGACGGCTCGCGGCGCGCAACGCCTTCGCCGACGAACCGGTCGCCGCGCAGTGGGATCGCTGGGAGTCGCACGCGCTCTACACGACGCCGCAAGTCGCGATCGCGGGGCTGACTGAGCGCGTCTGCCGGGCGCGCGGCATCGACGTGCGGGTAGCGAGGATTCCGGCGAGCGAGGTCGGCGAGGCGCTGGTCGCGAGCGAGGCCGAGGGCTTCGTGAAGATGCTGGCGCGCCGCGACGACGGCCGGGTGGTCGGAATCGCCCTGGTCGCGGGCGACGCGATCGATCTCGCCGGCGAAGCGATCGCCCTGATCGATCGCGGAGCGACGGCCCGCGAGATCGCCGAGATGCCGCACCTGCACCCCACCATGAGCGAGCTGCTCGCCCGGGTGGCGGAGAAATTCCTGGACTGAGGTCCGGGCCCCGTTGCCGTCGGGGGGGCGGCAGGGTATACTCGGTTCTGACCAACCATTCGGTAGGGAGAGTCCGACGCTCATGGCCATGACCACGCACGCGAACCCGCAGCTCGTCGTCCCGAGCGCCGGCTTCACGCCGTATCCCGAGGTCCCGCAGCCGAACATCTTCCCGATGGAGTGGCGAGTGGAGACCCCCAAGCTCGCCGAGCTGTACGAGCGCTCGAAGCGGCACGTGTGGAACCCCTCGGACTTTGCCTGGGACACCCTGCGCGCCGAGGACTTCACCGAAGAGCAGCGGCTGGGGATCATGTACTGGTACGCGGTGCTGGCGAATTTCGACGGTTCCGGACCGGCGGTCTTCGCCAAAGCGACGATCCACGCGTTCGAGACGCATCAGGAAGACCCGATCCGCAAGTGCTTCTTCTCGATCACACACGACGAGATGAACCACGAAGAAGTCTGTCAGCGCGCGATCCAAGCGCTGGTCCCCGGCGGTCCGATGGATTTCACCGCGACGAGCGATCTCGCGCGGGCCGCGCAGAACAACATCGGCTGGCTCTACCACAACGGCGGCCGTTATTGGAGCGGTTACAGTGCGTCGCTTGCGAAGTATCCGCTCAGCGTGCTCTTCACGTCGTTCATGATGGGCGAGGTCGCATCGTCGACGCTGTTCTTCGGCATGTCGAAGAAGGCCACGCATCCGCTCTTCAAGGAGATCTTCAAGAAGGTCGGTCAGGACGAAGCACGCCACCTCGCGATCTGTCTGACGGTGCTCGAGCGCGATTGGCCGGGACTGACCGACGAGTACAAGCACATGATCACGAAGCAGCTGCGCGCGGGCTTCGTGTTCCTGAGCATGATCCTGTGGGAGCCGCCGAATCAGTTCTGGGACATCCCAGACTACTTCTTGCCGAACCATCGCGTGCTCGTGCAGCACGCGCGCGACGCCGGGCTCGGCGTCCTGACCTTCGACGAGCAGGCGGAGAACTGGCGCACGTCGCTGGCGCGCGTGCGCGCGATCGTCGGTGAGTGGGGCATCGAATTCCCCGCGATCCCGGAACTCGACCTCGACGGCGTCGACGTCGGCCACATCGGCCCAGAAGACATCATCCCCGTTTTTTAGGGCGCCTACTGCGGCTGAATCGCCGGTATCGTGTACGTGCCGTCGATGCCGCTCGCAAGCGGCCAATACATGCGCAGCGTGACCACGAAGGGGCCGGCTGGTGCGGGGATCCAGTTCGTCCGATCGCCGCTCGGCGCGTCGGGCTGGATGCGACGTCGATCGAGCCGTCCGCGTTGCGCCGCAGGCCCGCGTCGCGCAACGTATAGCGGTCGATCGAATTCGGCACCAAGTAATGGTCGGGCGAGTACAGCGTCAGCGACCAGAAGGCGCGAGCGGGCGGAAGGTGCGCACCATCGAAGTGCAACGTATAGCGCCGCTCGCCGGTCAGCGGCGCGCCGTTTTTATCGACGCTCGTCTCCGGATAGACGGCGTCCTCGGGCAGGTTCGCGGCGAGCAGCGTCTGCGCGATGAACGCGCGGTACGGGTAGTCCCGCGCGAAGCGCCCCGTGTTCCTCGTCCACCGCCATCCGTTGACGTGCGGTACGGACGGCGGATCGTAGTGGTCGAGCACCGCACGCGCCTCGTGGAGCCCGTCGTCGAGCATCGCGCCGGCCGGCATCGACCGCGCTCGAATCGAATGGCTTGCCCGGTACGACGCCGATCCGTGCGAGCCGCTCGACGATCGGCCGATCGATCGATCGCGGCGGATTTTTTCCGAGCGCGTCGGCGAGCCGGCCGAAGAACGTCGCGGCGCTCATCGCCGCGACCAACGACGGCGGCGTCGGGCCGGTCGGCACGTTCGGATCGCGCAGGACCGCGGTCGGCGGCCGATACGACGCGTCGCCCAGCCGGCGCAGCGGTGTGATGGTGTACTGCTTCTGGATCGCGGTGATGGCATCGGCGGCGTCGTCGGGGCGCGCCCGCGTGCGCGCCAGAATCCAGACGTCGTTCGTCGACGAACGCACGACGCGCACGCCGGGCGGAAACGGTGCCGTCCAGCTCGGTCCGACCAGCGCGTAGTCGGCGGGCGCAGAATTCGGTATCCGCGGCGTCGGATCGGCGATGACGTCCGTCCACGCGTCCAGCACCTGCGCGACGAAATAGCGGCCGCCGGAGGCCGGAACGTGCAGGATCTGCGGCTCCGCTGAGAGGTCGACCCAGGCGGAGGAGTAGCGGGTGTCGCCGTTCGGCGCGACGACGATGCGGAACGGCGGTGTCGGCCCTGAGAGCATGTGGACGAATCGCCCAGTTCCGGTTGCGGCCGTCGAAATCTCGCGGGTGAGCTCCATCAGCACGAGGGGATAGCCGTAGACGTATCCGTCGCGCGCGATCGCCCCGATGTCGTCGTCCTGCCCGAGCGCCGCCACGGGTGCAGCGACGAGCATCGACATGGCGGCGAAGAGCGCGAGGGTCGCGAGGCCGCGTCGTATCGTTTCCACGTTACGCCGTCGGCGCGACCGAGAAGCCGTGCCGGCCGAGCGGCTCGGCGTCGCGGCGCTCGACGCGCTCGACGTGCGCGTAGCGCGGCGGGTGCGCGAGGACGTCGTCGAGGAACGCGCGCACGTCGTCGTCGACTCCCTCGACGTCGATCTCCACCCGCTCGCCGTCCCGTACGTTGCGCACCGTGCCCGCGACGTCATAACCGCTCGCAATCCGCTGGACCGCGTCGCGGAAGCCGACCGCCTGCACGCGGCCGCTCAACGTGACGATCGCGCGCCTCACAGCGTCTGGGTGATCGCGAGCGCGACGGTGATGGCGATCGTCGCGAGGATCGGGAGGGCCATCAGCAGCATGCGCGTCGGTGCGATTCGATGCGTCATGCCGCGGGCGAGTTCGATTTGGCGGTCGATGCTCCAGCCGACGAACCACGCAACTTCGGCGATGACCAGGAAGACGAAGAGCAGCGTCAGGTGCGTCTCGTCCGGAGGCGGGGTGAGGATCATCGCCGCGCACTGGACGACGACCACCGCCGCCACGACGACCGGAGCGGACCACAGCCAGCGCTTCGCGGCTGCCGCGCGCGGGCGGCCGTCCAGGCGCAGGCCGAGCGGGACGCGTTTTGGGATCGCAGGGAACCGCCGCCACAGGTGCCAGACGAGCAACGCGGTTTGCGCGACGGCGATCGCGGCTCCGATCCAGGCGACCGAGAACGGCAACGAGAGCATATCGGGTATGCTGTTCGAGATGAACGGCGCACGTTTCCCTGCAGTGACCGGCGAGGCGGTCGACGGGACGCCGTTCGCCGCGGGCAATCTCGCCGGGAAACGGACGATCGCGTTCGCCGGCTTCGCGATCGAGCATCGGCCCGAACTCGAAAGCTGGGTTCCGTATCTCGATCCGCTGATGCGCTCGCGCACGGATCTGCGCGGACGGTTGTTCGCCGTGCTGCGGCCGAAGCCGAAAGTGGTGCGCGCGATGCTGCTCGCGGCGCTGCGCAAGGCGGTCAAGGCGCCGGAACAGCGCGCCTCGACGATCGTGCTCTTCACGGACGTCGACGCATTCTGCCGCGCGCTCGGCATCGCCGATCGCACGCACCTCGCGGTCTTCCTCCTCGACGAGACGGGGCAGGTCATGTGGCGCGCGGCCGGTGCGTTCTCGACCGAAACGGGCGCCTCGTTGACCGACGCGCTCGCGCGCTCTTGACTTCAGACCCTTACCGGCGAGGGCGCGCCCAGAGCGCGCCGAAGCGCCTGCTATGACGACGACTCTGGCCTCGGGCGCCGATCTCTTCGAGCGCCACCGCGAAACGCTTGATCGGGCGCGCGAGGCGATCCGCAGCCGCGCGTACTACAGCGCGTATCCCGAAAGCGCGCGGGCCTACGGCGAGAGCGCGATGGCGGACGGCAAGGCGGCGTTCGATGCGCGCCTCGGCAAGCCGTTCGCGCTCCAGCAGCCCGCGAGCGGAGCAAACGTCGCGACCGAGCGCTCGCCCTACGGGATCGATCTCGGCGTCCAGTATCCCCTCGCCGACGTGGACGCGTTGCTCGCCGCCGCTTCGCAGGCCGGCGAAGCCTGGGGTGCCGCTGCGTTCGAAACGCGCGTCGGCGTCGCGCTCGAAGCGCTCGCGCGTATCAACGCGCGCTCCTTCGAGCTGGCGCACGCGGTCATGCACACGACCGGCCAAGCCTACATGATGGCGTTTCAGGCGGGTGGCCCGCACGCGCAGGATCGCGCGCTCGAAGCGGTCGCCTACGCGTACGACGAGATGTCGCGCATTCCGGCGCACGTCATCTGGGAGAAGCCGGCGAAGCCCGAGCCGCTGCGCATCGAGAAGACGTTCCGCATCGTACCGCGCGGCGTCGATCTGACGATCGGCTGCTCGACGTTCCCGACCTGGAACGCGTATCCGGGGATCTTCGCGAGCCTGGTGACCGGCAACGCCGTCGTCGTCAAGCCGCATCCGCTGGCCGTCCTGCCGCTCGCGATCACGGTCGAGGTGCTCCAGGCGACGCTGCGCGAGGCGGGTTTCGCGCCGGAGGTCGTCGTGCTCGCCGTCGACGCGCCGGGGAAGCCGCTCGCCAAGGTGCTCGCGCAGCGCCCCGAGATCGCGCTGATCGACTACACCGGCTCGAGCGAGTTCGGGACGTGGCTCGAGCGCAACGCCGGCGCGCTCGTGTACACCGAGAAGGCCGGCGTCAACAGCGTCGTGATCGACTCGACCGCCGATCTCGCCGGGATGATACGCAACCTCGCGATGTCCTTGACCTTGTATTCCGGGCAGATGTGCACGACGCCGCAGAACCTGTTCGTCCCGGCCGGCGGCATCGCCGCGGGCGGCGAGCACGTGGCCTTCGACGACGTCGTCCGGGCGCTGGTCACGGCGCTCGATGCGTTCACCGCGGCGCCGGAGAAGGCGGTGGAAATCCTCGGCGCGATCGCGAGCGACGCGACGCTTGCGCGCATCGATGAAGAGAACGCCAAGCCGGGCGTCGTGCGGCCGAGCGCGACGCTCGAGCACCCGAAGTTTCCCGGCGCGCGGATTCGTACGCCGCTGATCGCGGCGGTCGACGCGAGCGAACGCGACCGGTTCTCACGCGAAGCGTTCGGTCCGATCGCGTTCGTGGTGAAGACGGCCGACACGGACGAGTCGCTGCGCCTCGCGACCGAAGAGGCGAAGAGCAAAGGTGCGATCACGGCGATCGTCCACTCGACCGATCCGGCGGTGCTCGAGAAAGCGCAGCGCTGGGCGCGCGACGCGAAGGTGAGCCTCGCGGTCAACCTCACCGGCTCACTGCTGGTGAACCAGTCGGCGGCGTTCAGCGACTACCACGTCACCGGCGGCAACCCGGCGGGGAACGCCTCGCTGACCGACGCGGCGTTCGTCGCGAACCGGTTCCGCATCGTCGAAACGCGTACGCCGCTCTCGTGAGCGTCGAGGAACTCAGCGACGTCGAGCTCGCCCAAGCCTGCGCGGCGCGGATGCTCGAGCGCGACGCCGCGTCGAACGCGCTCGGCATGGCGCTCGAGGGCGCGCGTCCGGGATGGGCGCGCGTCTCGCTCACGATCACCGCGGCGATGGTGAACGGCCACGCGATCGCGCACGGCGGCGTGACGTTCACGCTGGCCGACTCGGCATTCGCGTTCGCCTGCAACTCGCGCAACGAGCCCAACGTCGCGCTGCAGGCGTCGATCTCGTTCATCGGTGCGGTCCAGCTCGGCGACCGGCTGGTGGCCGAAGCGCAGGAGCAGTCGTCGAAGGGACGCACCGGCGTGTACGACGTCCGGGTCACGCGCGGCGACGACGAGCTCGTCGCGCTGTTTCGCGGTGTGTGCTACCGCATCAAGGGAACCGTGCTCGACGGCGCGGTCAGCTGAAGCATACCCTCCTCGCCGGCGTGAACGTCGGCGGAACGTCGACGAGCGTCGTGCTTGGCGCGCCCGACGGCACGATCGTCGAACGGCGCGCGTGGCCGACGCAGGCGAGCGACGGCGAGGCGCTCTACGCGGCGATCGTCGCGGCCCTACGCGACATCGCAGGCGGCGCGCGCGCGATCGGCGTGGCGATCGGCGGCCCGATGGACGCGCATCGCGGCGTCGTGCTCTCCGCGCCGCATCTGCCCGGGATGCACGGTTTCCCGCTCGGTGAGCGGCTGCGCGCCGACCTCGCGCGTCCCGTCATCGTGCACCACGACGCGGCCGCGTGCGCGCTCGCGGAAGTTCGCTGGGGAGCGGACCGCGACGTTCGAGGCCTCGCGTATTTGACGTGCGGAACGGGATTCGGCGCGGGGATCGTGATCGACGGCCGCGCGCGCTACGGCTCGCGCGGCTTCTCGCCGGAGATCGGGCACGTGCGGTATCGCGACGACGGTCCCGACGTGTTCGGGAAACCCGGCTCGTTCGAGTCGTACGGCGCGGCCAGCGCGCTGCCGAAGATCGCGCGGGGCTACGACCCGGCGTACGACGCGGAATCGGGCGCCGACGTCGCGCGGCGTGCCGCTGCGGGCGACCGGGTCGCGCAAGCCGCGATCGACGACAATGCCGACGCCGTCGGCGCTGCCTGCGCGCTGCTCGCCGACCTCCTCGTCCTCGACGTGATCGTCTTGGGCAGCCTCGCGACGTACCTGGGCGAGCCCTGGATCGCGCGCGTCCGCACGACGTTCGGCCGCGAGGCGCTCCCCGATCACGCGGCGTCATGCACGCTGCGCGCGCCGTCGCTCCCGGACGTCCAGGACCTCAGCGGGCTGGCGGCCGCTCTGACAATCGACGAAGCGTGACGTCTAAAGAAACTCTGGGTGTCACAGCAAGCGATTCTTTGCTGTATCATGTTCGACGTGCCGCGTGGCGATCCGCGAGTAGGTGCGGGCAGCGCTAGCGACGTAGCGCCATGCATGATGTACGACGTTCGAATCGGCATCGTAGCGACGTTGGCGTTCGCGGCCGGCGTCGCCGTGGCACGCTTGCCGGTACCCGCCCAAGGCGCGGCCGCCGCGCTCCAACCTCAGACCATCGACTTCGCCGCGATGACTGCCGACAGCTACCCGCCGCCGTCACCTGCGCTCCCGAAGCTCCTCTCGAAAACCGTCGTTGTCGCCGACGGGATGACGGCGGCGATTCAAACCGGGACCGCGCCGAAGCACTTTCACGCCAACGCCAACGAGATCCAGATCATTCTGGAAGGCTCGGGCACCGAATGGCTCGGTGACCATCAGGTGAACCTGAAACCCGGAACGATGGTCGTGATTCCCCAAGGGACCGCGCACGCCGCGTTCACGGAAACGTCAGGCCACCTGAAATGGGTCTCGCTGAAGACGCCGCCGCAAGACCCGGCCGACGTTCACCCGATGTAAAAAGGAGCCCGAACGTGCCCATCGTCTATCGCACCCCGACCGTCACATCCATCGGCGGACGCGATGGCAGCGTTCGCAGCGCCGACGGTCTCGTCGATCTGCAGGTGGCGCTCCCGAAAGAGATGGGCGGCCCTGGCGGCAAGACGAATCCGGAGGAGCTCTTTGCGGCGGGCTACGCCGCGTGCTTCCACAGTGCGGTGAAGCGCGTCGCCGCCGACAAGAAGGTCGCGATCGGCAACTCGACGGTCGAAGCGCATGTCGGGCTCGGTCCGAATGACAACCGTCCTGGTTTCATGCTGGCCGCCGACCTGCATGTGATCCTACCGGGAGCGGGCGCCGAGGCAGCAAAGGACGTAGTGCGTGGAGCCGACATGATTTGCCCCTATTCGAACGCGACGCGCGACAACATCGACGTGAAGCTGAGCGTCACGCCGGCCGACGGCAACGAGTACGAAGTAGCCTCAGGCGATCGGCAGCCACGTAAGGAAGCGTACGTGAGCAATCTCGACCTAGATTAATAGCGGCCGAGGATACGTTGTTCGCCGCCGATCGCGGCGAGCGCGGATGCGAGGCGAGCGTCGTCGACGTTGGCGAGCTCGACGAAGAAGCGGTAGCGGAACGGGACCCGCCGGTCCGGCCGTGCGATGAGGAAGCGCAAGTCGATGCTGCGGTCGGCGAAGGCGCTCAGCGCGTCGCGCAGCGAGCCCGGCCGGTCTTGCACGGCGATTCCGACGCACGCGCGGTCGCCCGTCGCGCCGGCCGTCGCCGCGTTCGTCTGCGCCGCAGCGTCGCGCGCGACGAGGAAGAAGCGCGTGTAGTTTTCGGGTTCGTCTTGGATTCCGCGCGCGAGGATCGTTCCGCCGTAGATCTCCGCGGCCAGCGCCGGGCCGACCGCGGCGATCGACGGGTCGGCCAGCGCGACGATCTCGCGCACCGCGCCCGCGGTATCGGTTGCGGTCGAGCGCGTCCAGCCGCGCGCTTCGGCATACTTGTGAACCTGCTCGAGCGCGACCGGATGCGAGCGGATCTGCCGAATTGCCGCCGCGTCGGCGCCCGGCGCGCCGACCAGGCACATCTCGACCGCAAGCGTCGTCTCGCCGCAGATGCCCAGCGCCGGACGCTCCCACAGCAGCTCGTAGTTGCGCGGCACCGGTCCGGCGATCGCGTTCTCCACCGGGAGCACGCCGTAGTCGGTCTCGCCCGCGTCGAGGGCCTGCACGACGGCGTCGAACGACGGATACCCGCGCGTCGTCGCGCCCGGCACGAGCTCGCGCGCCGCGACGTCACTGAACGCGCCTTCGTGGCCTTGGTACGCGACCGTCGGCATCTACACGTGCGCGTTCGCGGCGGCGCCGAGCCGAAACGCCGCGATGTACGCTTTGAACACCACGCGGTAATTGTCGTGGACGAAACGCACGGTGCGGCCGCCGATCCGCTCGAATCCCGGCATCATCTCGACGAAGTCGGCGTTGTGCGTCCACATCAGGTCCAACTCGAGTTTGATCGGCGGCTCGAAGACGAACGGCTTGGCCTCGGCGATGCGCCCGATCGCCTCCTTCGCGCCGGCTCGGATCAGTTCGCGCGCGCGGGCCGGCGAGACGGAGTTTGTGGCGTAGCGGCCGATCGAATCTTTCACCACGACGCCGGTGATCCACGGCATCACCGCCTGCTGCTCTTCGATGCAGGCTCGGTCGCCGGTCACCAGGACGACCGGGACGCCGGCGAGGCCGAGCACCGCGGCGTTGAGCGTCGCCTCGCTGCAGCGAATTCCGTTGACGCGCGTATCGCGCAACGTTTCGCTCGTGTAGGTGTGGTCGAGCGCCGCGTCCTGGGTGCCGCACGCGCCGTGGTAGCCGGTGAAGAACGCCGCGTCGAACGAACCGTCGATGCCCTCGGCCATCGAGAACGGCTTGCGGTTTCCGGAGATCATACGCACGTCTTCGGGGAGTTCGTCCCACAGGATGTTGCGCATCGACGAATGCGAGTCGTTGATCAGGACGTCGCCGGCACCGCCCTCGCGTGCCCCGTCGATCGCCGCGCGTACTTCCTGCGACATCAGGCGCCGGTAGTACGGATACTCCGTGGTGTTGCTCGGATCGCACTGGGTCCAGGCGCAGACTGCGGCGGTCCCTTCCATGTCGCACGAGATGTAGAGCCGAGGTGCTGCCGTCATCGAAGCGTTCATCAACCGCCGAGTTGTTGGAGTGCGGCGCGGGCATCCGCGGCGCGAGGGTCGTTGGGTCCGACGAGCTTGAGGTAGTGGTTGAACGCCGTGGTCGCGTCGCTGCGCCGGCCGACTGCCTGCAAGACCACGCCGCGATTGAACACGGCGGTCGGGAAATCGGGCCGCTCTTTGAGCACGCGGTCGAGGTTCGCGAGCGCTTCCAAGTCGTGGCCGGTTTGGTGCAGCGCGACCGCGTCGTCGGTGCGCACGTCGGGATTGGTCGGGTCGAGCGCGAGAGCGCGGCGGTAGTACGCGTCCGCCTTGTCGAACTTCTGCGCGTCGAACTCCATGTTGGCCAGGGCGACGAGCGCGGCGACGTCCTTGGGGTTGCGTGCGAGGCGCGCTCGCAATTCGGTGATGGCGTGCATCACCGGAGCGGGCGGGCCGCCGGGCGTGCCGCCGCCGACCTGCTGGCCGGGCAGCGCGTTGCCGGAGTTCGCGACCGGTCCGGTCCCGGTCTGCGGCACGGTGAAAGTTCCCGGCGGGTCGGTCGCGATCGGCGCCGGCGTGGCGCGGATGTTCGCGTCCCCTTGCTGCGCGACAGCTCCGCTCGGTCCGAAGGCCGAGCCGGTCGTGCCGAAGCCGATCCTCAGGAAATAGCCGGTCACGCCGAGGAACAGCAGCGCGAACACGGCGAGGATCGGAATCGCGATACGTCCAGGCAAGCCCACGGAGCCCTCTTGGCGAAGCACGTCACATGGTCCCCGGTCTGCCGGACGTCGCCGAGCTGCAGCTCCTCTTCGCGCAATACAACTTCATGTATTTCAACGGCGAGATTCCGACGTACCGGATCGCCTACAACGCGCGCTTCTCGAACAGCGCAGGACGCATCACGTACAAACCCAAGCCGGTCATCGAACTCTCGCCCAAGCATCTCAAAGGGCAACTCCAGGAGCTGCGCGACACGCTGCTGCACGAGATGATTCACGCGTGGCTGCACGCGCGCGGCGAGAATCCGGGCCACACGCCGCGCTTCAAGGCGAAGATGAAGGAGCTGGGCTTGCGCTCCATCTACCACGACCTCGGTCGCGCCGCCCCGCTCAAAGAGTCGACGAAGCGCTACATCCTGCGCTGCGAAACGTGCACGATGGAAGTCTTGCGCAAGCGCAAGCCGTCGGAGAACCTGGTGTGCGCGCGCTGCCGCAAACCCCTCACGGCGTTCGAAGTCGTTGAGATGCGGTCCGTCGAGCTCGGCCGAGCGGCTTCGCGTCGTCCTCGTTAGCGGCCCCCGCGGCGGCGGACCGACGTCGTCGTCCTCGTCGGAGGGACTTGCCAGGCGCTCGACGTCCCGGCAGCCATCGCTCCTGGCGATGCGGAACTACGCCTACCGTCCCAGCCGACCGCAAGGCCCTTCGATGATGAAACGCACCGACTGACGCGATGGCGAAGCCGTGAGGCGCTCCGAGGCGCTCGCCGGGATCGCGCTGACGCCGCTTGCCGCGTTGGCGGCTTGTGCTCAGACCCTCAGCGGCGTCGTCGCGACAAAGGGCTCGCCGCTTCGTCCGACGGCGTTCGGTTGCCAAGTCTATCCGTCTGATGACCTCGGGCAAGTCATCCCGCTTCTTGCGGCGTGCGGAAGCAAACTGCTTCGCATCACGGCGAACAACGACAACTTTCCGTACTTCGACACGCTCTTCGCCGCGGCAGCCCAGCACGGCATGCGGGTGGTCGTCATCTCGCAATATGCTGCCCAACCCGTCGATCTCACCGCATATGCGGCAAACGCCGTGACGTTTCACGAGCGATATGCGACGTACGATCCGATCTGGGAGTTGTGGAACGAGCCGAACCTCGCGCAGTATTGGGGCGCGCCGCCCGACCGCGTCGCCTACGCCAAGCTGGCGATCGCCACGGCGACGGCGTTGCGCAACGCGGGCGCGCGCGAAATCCTTTCCGGCGGGACGAGCGGCGTCGATGTGAATTGGCTCTACGATTTGCGAATTCACGGCGTCTTTGACGCCGTTACTGGTTGCGCGGTCCACAGCTACCAGAAGCCGGCGAAGGCCTTGAACGAATATCTTCAGGCCGTCAGCTTGATGCCGCCGGGCATCGCGATCTACACCACCGAAGCATGCGTCGTTACTTCCAGCGGCCAGCCCTCGTTCTTCCGGGATATGTGGAACGTGCATCGCTACCTGGGTTTGCCGGCGCTGGTGTGGTGCGAGTTCCGCGACGGCACAGCGGGGCCGAATCCTCCGTACACGGACCCGATGGGGCTCGTCACGGCGGACTACGTCCTCAAAGACGTCTACTACACCGCGCAAGCGCTCATCAACACCTAGCGAGACCAGATCGGAAGGTGGCGCAGCGCGAGGCTGCAGGCCGCGCCGATCAGGCCGACCGCGAGCATCGTGATGAGGGCCGGCGAGGAGACGCGTTTTGCGATGCTCGGTGCGACGCCCCCGCCCGCGATGCCGCCGAGAACGAGCGGCGTCGTGACCGCCCAGTCGACGTCGCCGGCGAGCGCGTGCGCGGCGACGCCGATGGGCGCGGTCATCGTCACGACGAAGGCGGTCGTCGCGGCGACCACGTGCGGCGGCATGCGGGCCGCGATCAGCAGCAGCGGGACCATGACGAACCCCCCGCCGATCCCGAACGCCGAGGAGAAGAAGCCCATCGCCAGGCCGCCGGCGACGCCGACCCGCCAGTCGTGCGCGAAACTGCGTTCTCCCTCGGTGAGGCTCTCGATTCCCCGCCGCCGAATGACGAGGATCGCGATCGTGACCTGCATCGTCCCGTAGGCGATGTCGAAGCCGGCCGGGGTGAAGTGCCGCACGGCCAGCACGCCGAGGATCGACGCCGGCACCGCGGCCAGCGTGAACGGCAGCGCGAGCGGAAAGTCGATCCTCTTGTGACGCCAGAAACCGACGGTGGAACTCGCCGTGTTCGCGAGCACGAACACGAGCGACGTGCCGGCGACTTCGGCGGGCGGAATGCCGAATGCGAGCCGCAGGACGGGGATCACGACGAAGCCGCCGCCGAGTCCGACCAGCGAGCCGAAAACGCTGGCTGCCGCTCCGATCAAGAACAGCCCGAGCGCGCCGAGCGGCGTCACCTGCTGTGCACGTCAGCGATCCGCCGCGACGGCCGCTTGCGGGAAATTCGCGGGGTCGAGCAGCGTCGACGTGTTCGTGTGACCGGGCTCGAGCAGGCCGACGATCTCGAAGTTGCGCAGCGGCAGGGCCTTGCCTTTCACGAACACCGGCGTGAGTTCGTTGACGATGAAGCGATTTTTCACTTCCTCGTACGTCGACGCGCTGATGATGGTCTGGCCGCCCTTCGCGACGTTGTACAGGCGCGCGGCGGTGTTGACGTTGTCGCCGATGACCGTGTAGTTCAGCCGGTCGGCCGAGCCGAGGTTGCCCATGACGACCTCGCCCGTGTTCAAACCCATCCCGACGGTGAAGATCGGCCGGCCTTGCGTGGCCCACTCGGTCATCATCGTCAGAATCTTTTGCTGCTGCTCCCAGGCGGAGCGCACGGCGTTGTACGCGTCGTCGGGTTGGGGATTCGGCGCCGAGAACACGGCCATCAAGCAGTCGCCGATGAACTTGTCGACGAACCCGCCGTACTGGAACACGATCCGGCACATCTCTTCGAAGTACTCGTTGAGCGCGCCGTAGATCTCCTCAGGCGACATCTTCTCCGACATCGCGGTGAAGCCGCGGATGTCGGAATAGAAGATCGTGACCTTCACCCGCTTGCCCGAGAGGTCCAGCGCCTTGAGCGGGTCGTCATGCGCGAGCATGTGCTCCACGATCGCGGGCGAGACGTGTTTGCCGAACATCTCGGTGATCACTCGCTTGTCCGCGCCCTCAGTCACCATTCGGTACAGCGCGACGAAGAGCGCTGCCAGCGCGATCGAAGCGTCGACGTGAACGAGGTTGATCCAATGCAGCGTCAACCCGTAGGCGAGCACGGCGAAGATCGAGTAGGCGACGACGACGCCGGCGCCGAGCACGATCCCGACGATCGGGCGCAACTGCGTCACGAGAAAGCCGACCAGTAGCGGGAACACGACGATCAGCGCGAGGTCCAGCGCCGGCGGAACGCGCCGGATGAACGTCGAGCGCAGCAGCTGGTCCATCAGCCGGAGGTTGGTGAACACTCCGGGGTACCGGCCGTTCGGGGTGACGACGAAGTCGCCCAGCGCCTGCGCGGTCGTTCCGATGACGATGACGTTGCCGCCCGCAAAAGCCCGCAAGTCCTCAGCGCTCATCGTGAGCGCCGTGACGGCCGGGATCGCCTGGAAGAAGGGGACCGTCAGGCTCGACGACCCGAACCGGGCGCCGTTCTCGCTGCTGATCTCCGTGTTCTCGTGCACCTCGAACGGCAGCATGAGAAACTTGCTCTCGCCGTCGAGCGGCACGTCGGTCCGGCCGAGGCTTGCGTGCCAGTCATCGCGCGCGCGGATCGGCTGCCCGGTGTGTCCCTCGATCGTTTTCGCGGCGAGCGACTCGTACGGTCCGTCGACCAGCGGCTGCCCGACCGTCCAGCCCCCGGGCGTGTCGACGGTGGTGAAGCCGATCGCGGCGTTGTCGCGCACCGCCGGGATCGGCAATTCCGCGTACACGTGGGCGCCCGGCGTCGTGATGCTGAACCCGTCGACCGCGCGCTGCAGCTTGAGCCCTGCGGCGAACGCGCGATCCTGGGCCGGCGCCGACGGATCGGGAAACGTGACGTCGAACGCGACGACGCTCGCGCCTGCCTGGTGAAGGCGCGCGAGCAGCGTCCCGTAGACGGAACGCGGCCACGGCCATGCGCCGAGCCCGCCGTCCGCGGCGTCCTGCAACGAGACTTCGTCGATCGCGATGAGGCGCAGGTGCTCGTTCTCGCTATCGTAGTTCGGAAAGCGGACGAGCGTGCCCAGCGGGCCGTCGCGCAGCCAGAACATCGTGTCGTTGATGACGACGAAGTCGGCGAGCCGGTTGAGGGTCGCGAACTGCTCTTTCGGCAGGAGATAACAGACGACGCCGACGAGCGCCGCGAGGCCTGAGAGAACCATCGCGACGCCGAGGATACGGAGCCGTCGGATGCGCATTGCGCGGGGCGATTAGCTCTGGACGCGCCCGATGTAACGGCGATCGCGCGTGTCGATGCGGATCACGTCGCCCGGGTTCACGAAAAGCGGAACGTTGACCGTGGCGCCGGTCTCCAGCTTTGCCGGTTTGGTCGTCCCTTGCGCCGTGTCGCCCTTGAAGCCGGGATCGGTCTCTTCCACCTTCAGCTCGACGTGCGCCGGGAGGTCGGCGCCGATCGGCACACCGTCGTGGAACTGCACGTCGATCTTCATGCCGTCGCTCAGAAAGTCGGCGGGATCACCGATCAGGTCTTTCTGCAGGGTGAAGTTCTCGTACGACTCGGTGTCCATGAAATGGTAGCCGTCGGCGTCGTTGTAGAGCATCTGCATCGCGCGGTTGTCGACCGTCGCGCGTTCCAGCTTTTCACCGGCGCGGAACGTCCGCTCGACGGTGGCGCCGGTCTTGACGTTCTTGAGACGCGTGCGAACGAAGGCCGAGCCCTTACCGGGCTTGACGTGCAGAAACTCGATGACGGTCCATAACTGGCCCTCGATGACGATCGTGACGCCGTTACGGAAATCGTTGGATGAAATCATGAAGGTTCGAGATGTGCTCCAGGAAGAGACGCGCCGCGCCTAGGTGCGCTTCGCTTTCAGCAGGGAAAGCCGGTTTTCCGTCCCGCGCCGCAGCCGCTCGACGTTCTCGCGATGGCGGATGACGATGAGGATCGCGGAGAGGATGCCGTAGGCGAGCCCGATCGGACCCAACCCGAACCACAGCACCGGCGCCATCGCGATCGACCCCAGCATCGAGCCGACCGAGGAGTAACCCGTGGCGACGACGGCGGCGATCCAGACCACGACGAACGCCAGTCCGGCCGGCCACCACAGCGCGAAGAGCGCGCCGAACGCGGTTGCGACCCCCTTTCCGCCCTTGAAGCCGAGGAACGGCGACCAGCAGTGGCCGACGACGGCGGCGAGTGCCGCGGCCGATGCGGCGAGCGGGCCGCCGAGCGCGCCGGCCGCAAGCGCCGGTGCGAAGCCCTTGAGCGCGTCGAGCGCGAGCACGAGCGCCGCGCCACGTCGCCCGAGCGTGCGCAGCGCGTTCGCCGCACCGATGTTGCCGCTGCCGGCCGCGCGGATGTCGGTACCGTAGAACGCGCGCGAGACGAAAACGCCGAACGGCACCGAGCCGACCGCGAACCCCACGATGACCGAGATTGCGACCGCGAGCGGTTCGCTCACTCTTTGCCCTCGTGACGGCCGGACCGTTCGCGAAACTCGAACGTCAACGGAACGCCTTCGAAGTCGAACTCCGCGCGCAGGGTGTTTTCGATGAACCGTTTGTACGACGCCGGGACCAGATCCGGATCGTTGACGTGAAACACGAAGAGCGGCGGATGCGTCTGCGGCTGCGAGCAGAACAGCATCTTGAGCGGCTTGCCGGATTGGATCGGCGGCGGATGCGCGACGACCGCGTCGCGGACGACCGCGTTGAGCTTCGCCGTCGGGATGCGGCGGTCGAGGTTCTCCGCCACGCGCTCGACGATGGGCATGAGACTCTGCAGCCGCCGTTTCGTCAGCGCCGAGAGGAACGTCACCGGTGCGAACGATGCGAACGTCAGCTGCGCGTGGATCTCCGCGGCGAGGTCGTTCTGACTGTACTCGCCCAGTTCGCGCACGAGGTCGTACTTGTTGCCGACGATGATCAGCGCCTTACGCTCTTCGAGCGCGATCCCGGCCAGCCGCCGATCCTGATTGGTCGGGCCTTTGAGCGCGTCGATCAGCAGCACCGCGACGTCGCAGCGCGCGATCGCTTTGAGCGAGCGCAGCGACGAGTAGTATTCGATCGAGCCGTGATGATTCGCTTTCTTGCGCACGCCGGCGGTATCGATCAGGCGGAACGTGCGCTGCTTCCAGGTGAACAGCGTGTCGATCGCGTCGCGCGTCGTTCCCGGCACGTCCGAGACGATCGCGCGCTCCTCATCGAGCAGCGCGTTGAGCAGCGACGACTTGCCGACGTTGGGCTGACCGATCAGCGCGATCGCGAGCTCCGGCGCTTCGAGCCGGTTCGGGTCGTCGGGCGGCAAGACGGCGACGATCGCGTCGAGCAAATCGCCCGTGCCCTCGCCGTGCATCGCCGAGACCGCGTGCGGTTCGCCGAAACCCAGGCCGCTGAACTCAGCGTGCACCGACGCGAGCGCTTTCGGTGATTCGACCTTGTTCGCGACCAGCAGCACCGGCTTGCGCGTGCGGCGCAAGATTCCGGCGACGTCTTGATCGACCGGGAGCAGACCGTCGATCGCGTCGACGACGAACACGATCGCGTCGGCGTCGCGCGCGGCCGACTCGGCCTGCGCCTGCGTCCCCTGCGCGATCGGGTCGTGCGGATCGATCTCCGTTTCGATCCCACCGGTGTCGACCAGCGTGAAGGTGCGCCCATTCCATTCGGTGAGGGCGTACAAGCGGTCGCGCGTGACGCCGGGGGTGTCCTCGACGATCGCGAGGCGCTGCCCGACCAGGCGGTTGAACAGGGCGCTCTTCCCCACGTTGGGGCGACCGACGACCGCGACGGTCGCCGGGCGCACGCGTAAAGAGGGAGCGAGGGCTTCGGACATGACCGTTCAAGGTTCCCAAAGATATGCTCCGTCGCCTCGCGGCGGCCGCCGCCTGCCTCATATTTCTCGGCGCCGCCTCAACGGGCTCGCTCTACATAACGACACTGCCGAGCGCTGCCGACGTCTGGATCGACGGCACGTACGTCGGACGGACTCCGGTCGTGCTGGACGCCTTGGCGAGCGGACACCATACGGTCGGCATCGCCAAGGCCGGCTGGACGCCGCAGCAGCTCGACGTCAGCATCGTCTCGGCGCAGACGACGTTGAGCTCGGTCCGGCTGCCGCGGGCCAAGGCCCAATTGGCCGCGCCGCCCGGCTCGATCGCGCTGCACGGCGCGCAGGTCGAGGCGACCTACATCGACGGCGTCCCCGTCCGGCCGGGTAAGGACGGCACGTTCCCGGCGGCGGCCGGCACACACGAGGTCGCCGTCCGGACCGCCGCCGGTAAGGTCACGCGCCTCGTGACGGTCTGGCCGCAAACCCGCACCGACGTGGTCGTCCAGCCGGACGCCGACAGCGCCCGGCCGAGCGTCATCGCGCCGGCCGACGACTACTTTCCGTCGAGCGCCATCCGCATCGACGGCGAGCGGGTCGTGATCAAGTTCGACGGACACACGGCGACCGGCCGCTTGGGCTCCACCGCCTACCGGGTCGACGGACGATACGTCGAGTACGACTCGGCGCCGACGCTGATCGGATCCCGCCTCTACCTCCCGATCGCGCTGCTCACCGCCGTTGGCGGATCGACCGACCGCTGAGCGGGGCGCCGGCCCTCGCACTCGAAACCCTAGCGGCTGATGGCGCAGATCTACATCGAGACGCACGGCTGCCAGATGAATGAAGCCGATTCGCAGGACATCGCGCGGCGCGCGATCAGTGCCGGCTTCACGCTGGCCGAGCGGCCCGAAGACGCCTCCGTGCTGATCCTCAACACGTGCACCGTGCGCGAGGGGGCCGAACGGCGCGCATACGGACGGATCGGCCACTGGAAAGCGGTCAAGAACGCCGACCCGACCGTCAAAGTGATCGTGACCGGGTGCTTGGCCGAGCAGGACAAGGACCGCATGAAGAAGCTCGTCCCGCACGTGGACGGGGTCTTCGGGACGCGCGAACTCGGCGCGCTCGGCGATGCGCTCGCGACGTGGCGGGCGGACTATCCCGAGGACGACTTCTCGGTCGACCGCGAGATCGAGACGATCATGGGCGGCGCGGGCGAAGGGATCGCCGGCCCGTACGACTTCCTGCGCGGCTACGTCAACGTACAGCGCGGCTGCTCGTACTACTGCACGTTCTGCATCGTCCCGCACGTGCGCGGCCGCTTCGATCATCGCCCGATCGGCGAGATCCTCGCGGAGATCCGCGCGAAGACCGACGGTGGGGCGCGCGAGATCACGCTCGTCGGCCAGACCGTCAACGCGTACAAAGAGCCCGCAACAGGCGCTGATTTCGCCGATCTGCTCGAGGAAGTCTGCGCGCTCGAGAGCGTCGAGCGGGTGACGTTCATCTCGTCACACCCGAAGGACCTCAACGAGAAGCTCGCGCGCGTCTGCGCGACGCTGCCGAAGATGAACCCGCGCTTCCACCTCGCGATGCAGTCGGGTTCCAACGTGATGCTGCGCCGGATGAACCGCAAGTACACGATCGAAGAGTTCCTCGGGCGCATCGCCACCTTCAAGAGCCACAACCCGAACTGGGCGATCACGACCGACCTGATCGCCGGCTTCCCGGGCGAGACCGAAGCCGACTTCGCGCACACGCTCGACGTGGTGCGCACCGGGATCTTCGCGCAGGCGTACATGTTCGTGTACTCGCCGCGCCGCGGTACGCCGGCCGCGGTCTGGCACGAAAAGGATCCCGTCCCGCACGACGTCGCGCAAGACCGTTTCCTGCGCATGACGGAAGCGCAGGATCTCGCCTGCCGCACCTATCACGACCGCAAGATCGGGACGACCGTGCGCGCGCTCGTCCACGGCGTCTCGCGCAAAGACCGCACCCGAATCAGCGCCAAGACGCTCGACAACGTCACGGTCAACTTCCCGATGATCGAATCCGAACCCGACGTCGCACACCCGTGGGTGGACGTGCGTGTCGACGCCGCCTCGGTCTGGGGCGTGCGCGGCACCTGCGTGGGCCGCGCCGCTTCCTACGCCGGTGCGGCGGAGCCGGTTGCGCCGCCCATCGTCGACCTGCTGGCGGTGTAGCCGCCCTTACGCCGGCGGCTCGATCGTAACCGGGACGTTGAATTTGCTGTAGGTGATGACGACCTTGCCGCGGTTGGAATTAACGGTCATCCGATAGGGGAGCTGTTTTGGGCCGACGTCGAGGACGTTGTGCGTGCTGATCCCCTCGGTCGTGTCGTCGAACCCGTACGCGTGGGTCGGAACGCCGCCGACCGACGAGGCGCCCAGGTCTTTCACGGCATGCGTCTTGGCGAACGTCGCGGCCTGACCGGGCGAACGCAACTGTGCGATCATCGAGCCGACCTGCGGCACCGGCAGCTTCATCGTGTGTCCGCCGACCGTGACGTAGATGTCCGAGCCGATCACGTACTGCGTTCCGGTCGGCATTTGGAGGCGGAATCGGTCCGGAGCCGCGAAGTCGACGCCGATCGAGCTCTTGTTGAAGGTTTCGTCCGCATGCCACGACTTTAGGGCCGCGAAGTTCTTGCCGGCGGCGAGCACGTCGCTCGACGCGTCGGCGCGGATGGGGAGCGGAAGCGCGGCGACGGCCAATGCCGCCAGGGCGCAGAAGAAGCGTCGGGTCGTCGGACTCTTCATAAGGCCGGTTATGCGACCGTTTGCCAAAACACCTGGATCGCCGTTTCCCTATCCACAGGGAGGGTTGCCCTCGCTGCGGGAAACGCCGCGCATGCGGTCTGGGCTCGGATGACGACGACCACGGCCTGGTCGCCGATGCTCGAGCAGTACTTTGGGATGAAGCATCGCTACCCCGAGGCGATTTTGCTGTCGCGGGTCGGCGACTTCTACGAAGCGTACGGAGACGACGCCGAGACGATCGCGCGCGCTCTCTCGATCGCGCTGACCTCGAAGGACGCCGGCTCGGGCCGTAAGATCGCAATGGCGGGGGTGCCCTATCACGCGCTCGATGGCTATCTCGCAAAGCTGGTCGCACAACGGCGCGTCGTCGCGCTCGCGGAACAGCTCGAGGCACCCGTTCCGAACAAACTCGTGCGGCGCGACGTCGTGCGGGTCATCACGCCGGGGACGCTGCTCGAGGAGCACATCCTCGATCGCTCCGCGCACAACTACCTCGCCGCGATCACCACGATCGACGATGTGATCGCGGTCGCTCACGCCGACATCTCGACCGGTCACGTCGGCGCGACGGCGTTCGACGGAGAATCGGCGCTCGAGGACGCGCTAGCCGAGATCGCGCGGCTCGACCCGGCCGAACTGGTTGCCGACGTCCCGGCGCAAGTGCGTGCCGCGCTCGACGACGCGCTCGAGAACGGACGGACGCGCATCGCCGCGCCGGCGCTCGCGGCGGTCGAGTCGCGCCAGCGCGATCCGGTGGACGGGTTCTCGCTCGACGCGTCCCTCGCGATGCACCGCGCGCTCGACGTGCTTGGTGCCTTCGTGCGGCGGGTCAGCGTGCAGCAGGGCGGCCGCGAAGCGTTTCGCGAGACGCACTACTATCGGCAGGCGACCTTTCTCGCGCTCGACCCGAACACGCGCAAGCACCTCGAACTCACCCGGGCGCTCGGCGCGAACGCCCGCGCGACGCTGCTCGCCACGATCGACCGCACGCGCACGGCGATGGGCTCGCGGCTGCTCGGCCGCTGGGTGCTCGCGCCGCTCGTCTCGATCGACGGGATCGCGGCGCGCGCCGACTGCGTCGAGGCGCTCTCCCTCGACGCCGCCCGCCGGCTCGCACTGCAAGACGTGCTGCACGGCTGCTTCGACCTGGAACGGATCGCGCAGAAGGTGCGCTTCCGCCGCGCGCTGCCGCGCGATCTGGGTTCGCTGCGCCGCACGCTGGCGCTGCTCGATCCGATCGGCGACGCGCTGCGCGAGGCTACGCTTCCAGCCGGGCTGCAGTCGATCGCGACGCGCATCGGGGCGTTCGAGGACGTCCGAGCCGATCTCGAAGCGACGCTGCTGGACGACCTCCCCGCGACGCTCGCCGACGGCAACGTGGTTCGTCCCGAGCGCGCGCCGGAGCTGGCCGAGTGCGTGGCGCTGCGCGGTGACGCGCGTTCCCGCATCGCGGCGCTCGAAGAGCGCGAACGCGAGCGGACCGGCATCAAGTCGCTCAAGGTCAAGTACGCGTCGGCGTTCGGATACGCGATCGAAGTGGCGAAGGCGCAATTGGCCAACGTGCCCTCCGAATACACGCGCAAGCAGACGCTGGCGAACGGCGAGCGGTACGTGACGCCCGAACTGCGGGAGCTCGACGTTGCGATCTCGTCGGCCGAATCGCGGCAGCTGCGCTTGGAGGGCGCGCTGTTCGAAGCATTGCTTGACCGGCTCGGGGAGCGGGTCGACGACTTGCTGGCGACCGCCGACGCGCTGGCCGAACTCGATGCCTACTGCTCGCTCGCGCAGATCGCCGGTGAGCGCGGCTACGTGCGGCCCGTGTTCGTCGACGAGAGCGTGGTCGAGGTCGTCGACGGGCGCCATCCCGTCATGGAAGCGCTGCTGGGATCGTCGTTCGTCCCCAACGACTTGCGGCTCGGGACGCAGGCGCGCTTCATCTTGCTCACCGGGCCGAACATGGGCGGCAAGTCGACCTACCTGCGGCAGACGGCACTGCTGGTGGTACTCGCGCAGATCGGCTCGTTCGTTCCCGCGCGCGCCGCGCGGATGGGAATCGTGGATCGGATCTTCACGCGCATCGGCGCGGGCGACGATCTCGCCTCGGGACAGTCGACATTCTACATCGAGATGTCGGAGGCGGCGAACATCCTGCGCCGCGCGACCGATCGCAGTTTGCTGCTGATCGACGAGATCGGTCGCGGCACCGGGACGGTCGACGGGCTCGCGATCGCGCAGTCGATCAGCGAGTACCTGCTCGAACGCGAGTCGCGTGCCCCGATGGCGCTGTTCGCGACGCACTTTCACGAACTCGTGGCGCTCGCCGACCGCTGGGCACTGGTGGCGAACTTCCACATCACGGCGGTGGAGAGCACCCGCGGCGGAGCGCCGGTCTTCTCGCACCGCGTGCTGCCGGGCTCTTCCTCGCGTTCCTTCGGCATCGAGGTCGCCCGCATGGCCGGGCTGCCGCCGGCCGTCGTCGCGCGCGCGAGGGAGATCGCCGCGGTTCTCGAGGGCCGCCCGACCTTGGAAGTGTCCGTTCCGCTGCGAGGCAAGCTTGCCAAGCCCGCCATCATCGAACAACCGTTACTGTTCGAGGTTTGACGCGTAGGGTACAGTCGTCGGGATGAACCGAACCGTCTGGGTGACGCCGACCCAGGTTGAGGCGATCGTGGCGGCCGTCTGGATCGCGATCGCCATTCTGATCGGCGTCGCCGTCCACCGGCTCGTCTACTGGGGTTTTCGGCGCTGGGCCAAGGAGCGGAGCGACGGCTTCGCGGCCGCCGTCGTGCGCCGAACCAGTCGGCCCGCGGCGTACATCTTTCCGCTCGTCGCGATTTTGACCGTCATACCGAACCTGGATCTGCCGGAGCGCTGGACGCTCGAGACCGTCCGCGTGACGGCGATTCTGACCATCGCAGCGGTCGCCTGGACGACCATCGCGACGATTCGGTTGTGGGCCGACGTCGTCGTCACGCGGCATCGGGTCGACGTCGAGGACAACCTGCTGGCGCGGCAGCTCGGGACGCGCGTCGACATCCTCGCCCGCGTCATGATCATCCTGACCACGATCGTCGCGCTCGGCATGGTGCTGATGACGTTCCCGGCGATCCGTGCCTTGGGGACGACCCTGCTCGCGTCGGCCGGCGTCGTCGGCATCGTCGCCGGCCTTGCCGCGCGCCCGCTGTTCGAAAACCTCGTCGCCGGGATTCAGCTGGCGCTGACGCAGCCGATTCGGCTCGACGACGTGGTGATCGTCGAGAAGCAGTACGGGCGCATCGAGGAGATCCACTCGACCTACGTCGTCGTGCGGGTGTGGGATCTGCGTCGGCTCGTCGTGCCGCTCACCTACTTCATCCAGACTCCCTTCGAGAACTGGACGCGCAAGACGGCGAATCTGATGGGCGAGGTGTTCGTGTTCGCCGATTGGACGCTCGACGTCGAAGCGCTTCGTGCCGAGATTCCGAAAATGGTCGCGCGCACGCAGCTCTGGGACAAGCAGTTCGCGAACCTGCAAGTCACCGACGCGACCGACCGGGGGATGCAGATTCGGGCGCTCGTCACGGCGCGCAATTCCAGCGACCTGTGGGACCTGCGCTGTTTCGTGCGCGAAGAGATCGTGGCGTTCATCCGAGAGAACCAGCCGGAAGCATTTCCCCGCACACGCGTCGAGCTGCCACCGCAAGCCGAGCCCGCCCCGAATGGCGCGAAGGCTGCAGAACGCGCCGCAAATGCCGTCGCAGCGGCCGAGAACCAAGCCCCGATCAGCACGAGACCGTAGCGCGCGGGGCGGTCATCGCCTCGTCACGAATCGGACGTAAGGAGGCCGCAGAATCCGTGGGTGATATGGGATATACAGCTGCGCAAGTCCGTCCTCGTCCGATTAGCGCCGCCGAGTACTACCGGATGGGCGAAGTGGGCATCTTGGGCCCCGACGAGCGGGTCGAGCTGCTGAACGGGCGGATCATCACGATGCCGCCGATCGGGCCGCGCCACGCGCAGGCTGTTCGTACCTTGACCCATACGTTTGAGCGGCTGCTCTCGGATCGCGCTGTCGTGAGCGTACAACTCCCGCTGGACTTAGACCCGGCGTCGCAGCCGCAGCCGGACGTCCTGCTCGCCCGCTTGCCCGCCAAGACCTACGCTCGTGTGCATCCCCTCCCCGCGGACTGCCCCCTTGTTGTCGAAGTTTCGGAAACAACGCTGCGTCACGACGCGGGAGAAAAGCTCCGGGCATACGCGCTCGCCGGCGTTGCCGAGTATTGGATCGTCGACCTCCTGCACGACCGGATCGCGGTGTATACCGAGCCCGACGGCGACTTCTACCGCAACCAACGCACGGCCGCACGCGGCGAGTCGGTCAGCCCGCGCGCCTTTCCCGACGTTTCGATCGCGGTCGACGACATTCTCGCCTGACGGCGGCGGACCACGTAGGAGCGCGGTAGCGGGCGAGCCTGCGTCGAAGGGGGGATCGTGACGGTGCCGTTTCTTGCGTTCGACCACGTCCGGTGATCCGGGTTCTCGATCCCGAGACGATCGGGCAGATCGCCGCGGGTGAGGTCATCGAACGGCCGATTTCGGTCGTCAAAGAGCTGGTCGAGAACGCGCTCGACGCCGACGCGACGCGGATCGCCGTGCGGGTGCGCGGCGGCGGGCTCGTCGAGATCGAGGTCGCCGACGACGGCGTCGGGATCGCGCCGGACGAGCTCGCGCTCGCGCTGCGGCGTCACGCGACGTCGAAGCTCGGCGACGCGGCGGGCCTGACGCACGTCGACACGCTCGGCTTCCGCGGTGAAGGCTTGGCGTCGATTGCCTCGGTCGCGAAGATCACCATCGTTTCGCGGACCGCGCAGGCCGAGCTGGCGACCGCCGTCGACGCGCATGCGGAAGCGGTCGGTGAACCGCACGCCGCCGCCGGTCCGCCCGGGACACGCGCCGTCGTGCGGGAGCTGTTCGCGAACGTCCCGGTGCGGCGCGAATACCTGCGTTCGCCCGCCGCGGAGTTCGCGCGCATCGCCTCGTGGCTGGCGACGCTGGCGCTCGCGTATCCGCGGATCGGCTTCACGCTGGAACACGACGGCAAGACGGCGTTCGCGTTCGCGCCGGGCGAGGATCTCGCGCCGCGCTTGCGCCACGTGTTCGGAACGCCCGCCTCCACGATGGTCCCGGTGCGCTCCTCCGATGCGCGCGCCGGTGTCAGCGGTTGGGTCAGCTCGCCGGGCGACGACCGCCCCGACCGCCGGAATCAGATCCTCTTCGTCAACGGCCGGCTGCTGCGCAGCACGCTGGTCAGCGGCGCGTGGTCGGCTGCGTACCGCACGTTCTCGATGGTCGGCCGGCATCCGTACGGCGTGCTCTACCTCAGCGTTCCGCCGGACGAAGTCGACCCGAACGTCCATCCCACCAAGAGCGACGTACGGCTGCGCTACGGCGATCGGGTCGTCGGCGTCGTGAAAGAAGCAATCGCGACCGCGCTGCGCCGCGGTGCGGTCGATCGGCTGGAGCGCTCGATCTCTCTCGCGCCGCCGACCGGCGGGTTCGGCGAACGCGGCGTCGCAGCCGCCTGGGCGGACTCGTTCGTGCCGGAGCCGAGCGCGGACGGCGACGGAGCCGCGCCGTTGCGCGTGCTCGCGCAGGTCGACCGCACCTACATCCTGGCGACCGACGGCGACGCGGTCGTCCTGATCGACCAGCACGCCGCGCACGAGCGCGTCGTGTTCGAGCAGCTGTGCGCGAACGCGCAGGCGCACGTCGCCGCCGAGCCGCTGCTGATTCCGTATACGTTCGAGGTTCGCGGCGAAGATGCGGAGCGGCTCGACGCGACGCTCGAGGCGCTCGCCGCCGGCGGCCTGCACGTCGAGCACTTCGGCGAACGCGCGTATCGCGTCACCGCGACGCCGGCGCGCCTTGTCCATGCCGGGCGTAGCCGTCCCTTCGACGTCGAGGATTTCGTCGAATGCCTGGGCGACGAGGCGCGCGGACTCGACGCCGACCAGCGGGTGTGGGCGTCGCTCGCCTGCCACTCGGTCACGCGGGCGGGCGAGACGCTGGCGTATGCGGAGATGATCAGTCTCGTGGAGCGGCTGCAGCGCTGCGAAAACCCGATGCACTGCCCGCATGGCCGGCCGACGATCGTGCGGCTCGACCCCGACCGCATCGCGCGGCTTTTCAAACGGATGTGACGCCCGGCGTTCTCGTTCTCACCGGTCCGACGGCGTCGGGAAAGAGCGCGCTGGCGCTCGCGCTGGCCGAACGGTTCGACGCCGAAATCGTCGGGGCGGACTCGCGCCAGATCTATCGCGGCATGCCGATCGGAACGGCTGCGCCCGACGCGATCGCTCGCGCGCGCGTCCCGCACCATCTGGTCGCGTTCCTCGATCCGCGCGAGCGCTACTCCGCCGCTCGGTTCGTCGCCGACGCGCTGCTCGCCATCGAGGAGATCCATGCGCGCGGAAAGCGGGCGATCGTCGCCGGAGGGACCGGCTTCTACGTTCGGGCGCTCACCGGAGACGTCACGCTCTCGAGTGGTTACGATCCCGGCGTGCGCGATCGGCTGGCACGGGAAGCGCGACTGCATCCGCCCGACGTGCTGCACGACTGGCTGGCCGCCATCGCGCCGCCGCGGGCGGCAGCCATCGCTCCCAACGATCCCTATCGCGTCGCGCGCGCGCTCGAAGTCGTGCTGACGTCACGCAGCGGCGCGCAGCGGGCAGACGCGGTCGCCGGGCAGAGTCTGCGCGCGCGTGGTATCGACTATCGCAAGCTGTTGCTGACCGTACCGCCGGAGCAGTTGGAGTCGAACATCGCGCGACGGGTCGACGCGATGCTGACCGAGGGGCTGCTGGACGAGGCGGAGCGGATCGGTGCCGACGCCGTGGCGGCCGATGCCGTCGGCTATCGGGAAGCGCTAGCCTACCTCGCCGGATGGTCGACGTTGCCCGAACTGCGCGCGCAGCTTTTCCGCAACACGCGGCGTTATGCCAAACGTCAAGCAACGTGGTTTCGTACCGAACCGGATCTCGAAGCGCTTCCCGCGGGTGGCGCGTTCGCAAGCGCGGTCGAGCAGGCGGGAGCACTCCCTGGTTGGGCCTAAGCAGGTAACCATGGCCAACGCCCGTCCCCAGCCGCTCCAGGATGCATACCTCACGGAGGTCAAGCGTCAGGCCGTACCGGTAACGATTTACCTCGTCAACGGCTTTCAATTGCGCGGCGTCGTGAAAGGGTTCGATCCGTTCACGATCGTGCTCGAGTACGAGAAGAAGGCGCACCTCATCTACAAGCACGCGGTCTCGACGATCTCCCCGCAGGGGGCCGTCTCCGCACCGCTGATTCCCGACGAAACGGAGCTCGCACTCCCGTGACCGCAACCGTCCCGGTCGTGAAAACGAACGGGACCGGCAACGATTTCATCTTGGTCGACGAACGGATCGCGCCGCTCGGCGACGCCGTCGCGTTCGCGCGGCGGGTGTGCGATCGGGTCCACGGCGTCGGCGCCGACGGCGTTCTGCTGGTCGGCGCCTCGACGAGCGCCGACGCCCGCATGCGCGTCATCAACGCCGACGGGTCGGAAGCGGAGATGTGCGGGAACGGAATGCGCTGCGTGGCGCGCTACCTCAGCGAGCACGACGGGCTCGAGATCGCGACGGTCGAGACGCTCGCCGGACCGATCGGCACGCGCATCCTCTCGCACGACCCGTATCGCGTTGCGGTCGAGATGGGCGAGCCGCGGATCGGCGCCGCGCACGACGTCGCCGGCTTCCGCGCGACGCCGGTCGACCTCGGCAACCCGCATGTCGTGATCCGCGTCGCCGACCTCGATCGGATCGACCTCGGTGCCGCGGGCCCGCGGATCGAACGCGATCCGCAGTATCCGCACGGAACGAACGTCCACTTCGTCGCACGCGACGGTGACGGCTGGCGCGTGCGCCATTGGGAGCGCGGAGCCGGCGCGACGCAGGCCTGCGGGACGGGCGCGGTCGCGGTAGCGGCGGTGCTGATCGCGGCGGGCGAGGCGGCCTCACCGGTGTCGTTGCGCGTCCCCGGCGGAACGCTCGAGGTGCGCTGGACCGCCGGCGAACGCGCGACGCTGGTCGGCGACGCGGTGCGGGAGTTCGAGCGGACCGTCTCGTGATCGGACTCGCGTACACCGACGCGCGCGGGCGGATCTACTTCGATGAGACGCGCACGCCGCTGGCCGACGGCGGAATCGAACGGGCAGCGCTGCGCGACGAGCTGATCCCCGCGCCGCGCGGCACCGTCACGACTATGCTGCCGGGCCGCTCGCCGCTGCTCGCGGGCGGCCGCGTCGCTGAGCGGCGCACGGCGCTCGCCGCGCTGCTCCCGGCGGGATACACGCGCCTGCTGCTGCCGGCGTACCGGCACCGGCCGGACGCGCCGCCGCTGCCGCTCTTCGGCTACACGTTCGCGTGCGTCGTCGACGATGAGCTGTACGTCGCCGCCACGCGCACCGATGAGAGCGAGGATTGGACGCCGCGGTATTTCGGCGAAGGTGAGCTCGACGCGATCCTCGCGCGCCGTCAGGCGGAAGACCCCCGCAACCGCACGCTCGCGCAGCTGGCGATTTGCTCGCGCGAGTACGGGTGCTTCACCGCGCAGAACGTCTTCTTGGAACGCGGCGAAGCGGCGCTGCCGGTCTCGCCGAAGTGCAACGCCGCCTGCGTGGGCTGCATCTCCGAACTCGAGCCCGATGCGGGGATGCCCTCACCGCAGCGGCGGGTCGCCTTCGAGGCCGACGTCGACGACGTCGCCCGCATCGCGATTCGCCACCTCGAACGCGTCCCCGACGGCATCGTCTCGTTCGGCCAAGGCTGCGAGGGCGAGCCGCTCCTGCGCGTGACGACGATCGAGCGAACGATCGCGAAGATTCGCACCGCGCGCTCGAACGGAATCGTCAACCTGAACACGAACGGATCGCTGCCGAATAGCCTGCGCCGCCTCATCGACGCCGGGCTGCAGGCCGTGCGGATCAGCCTGAACTCGTTCCGCCCGAACGTGTACGCGGCGTATTACCGGCCGGCCGGCTACGCTCTCGACGACGTCATCGAATCGATGGCGCTCGCGGTCGCGAGCGGGCTGCGGGTCTCGCTGAACCTGCTGACGCACCCCGGCGTCACCGACGAACGCGCCGAGCTCGAGGCGCTCGAACGCGTCCTGCGCGCGCATCCGGTGACGATGGTCCAGACCCGCACGCTCAACATCGATCCGGAGCGCTATTTCGCGTCGGTCGGCCGGCCCGTCGATCCGCAAGGGATGCGCGAAGCCCTGCAGCGGATCGAACGGCTCGGCGTCGGCGTGGGCAACTTCACCCACACCCACTAGGGAAGGCTACGCCGGCGCCGGCACGCCTTCGGTGACCTCGTTCGTCGCGGTCGGGTTCAGCGCCCAATCGAGCGCGTAGTCCGCGACGGCTTCCCAACCGTCCACGGCTCCGGTGAAGTGCGGCCGTCCTGGGAACTCCCGGAATGCAGTGATCCCCGGGGATTGGCTGATGAGCTCGAAGTTGGACCTGGTATAATCGGGCGGGACCAGGTGATCTGCGCCGCCGGCGATCAGCAGTATCGGAGGCCGGTTGCTTTTCACGTCGACTTTGGCAGCCGAATGCGGGACGAAGTTTTCGAACGCGCCCTCGAAAAAGATGCGGTCTGCACATGGAACCGCGTAGCGGTCATACAGTTCCCTTGATGTTTCGTCGGAAACCGTGTTCGTGAAGGCGTATTGAAATTGCTCCGGGGTGAGCATCGTCGCCTTGCCGAAGTTGAACGGGTTAGCCAGGACGGGAGCTCCTGCCTTGAGCGTGGACAACGGCAGGGTGAGCACACCCACCGGAGCACCAGGATCGATTCCCACCGCGGCCGATCCCAAACCGCGGTATGCCAAGAGCTGGGCGAACAATCCACCGAACGAGTGACCCATGATGATCGGCGGGGAATCGAGCGCGCGAATCAACGCCTCGAAGTGATCGAGTACCGTCTTGATATTGAGTCTCGTCAACGGCGTTGGGTCACTGCGCAGGTCTTCAACGCTGCCTTCCAGCCCCGGCCATCCCGGCGCGAGCACGTTGAAGCCTCGAGCCGAGTACCGGTCCACCCATTTGTCCCAGCTGGACCAGGTCAAGAACAGACCGTGGATCAAAACGATGGTGCGAGCGGCGTTTTGGGTTGACGTGTGCGTGTCCATAATCGTAACCGCCTTTGGTACGTCGCGACTTCTCCCAGCACGCGCGCCGAGGATGCCTGCTTAGCGAGCGCTCTCATCCGCCTTTGTTAGGGCGTGGGCGTCTCGACGGGCCCGGTGACCGGCGTCGCGACCGGCTGGTGCGGATGGTGGCCGCCGTGGTGCGCGTGACGGCCGTGCTGCACGACGTCGCCGCCGACGGCCAGTTCGTGCGCGTGCGTCGTCACGTCGACGCCGTTGCCGCTGGCGCGCAGCGTCGTCGCGATCGAGCCGCCGTTCTGGTTCGACGCGCTCACCACGACCGAACCGTCGGCATTTTCGCCGACCGTCTCGCCGCCGGAGAGCGTCACCGTTTGGCCCTTGGCCAGCGCGACCGATTGACCGCCGCTGGTGATCGCGAACGAACCGTCGCGCTGCATCGTGATGCTGTCGCTGCCGAAGTTCGCGTGCACGGTCGCCGAATCGTTGTAGGTCACGCCGTTTGTGCTCGGCTGCGTCACGGTGGTTGAGACGCGATACCCGCCCGCGATCGCCCGGGAGCTCACCAGGTCGTCGTGCGCGGTCATGCTGTCGTAGTGCTCGTCGACGTTTTGCGTACCGGCGGCGGTTTCGCGCGTCCCGGTCTCGGCCAGATGCGGATCGCCGGTCGAACTGATGTCGACGTCGGCGAAGCGCTGCTGCGGACCGCCCGTTCCGGGCGGCGGCTGCGTTCCCGGCGTCGTGCCCGCCGGCGTGCCGAGCCCGTTGGTGAACGCGCCGAAGAGCTGGCCGAGCAGTCCGACGATCGATTGCAGCAGCGTCCACATCGTGGCGGAGGGATCGGCGCTGCCCGGGCTGCCGGTGGGGACGGCGGTGGATCGCCACCATGACGAGCTCACGCCGTCGGAAGCTGCTGCCGGCAGCGATCCGGCGATCCCGCCGTCAGCCGGCGAGCGCCCGAGGTTCAAGGACGAAAGAATCGGGCCGAAGCCCGGCCATTGCGGCTGGATCATCGCTGGCGTCGTCTCCAAGGAAGGGGTGCGCCCTCCCCTCACGCCGCGCGCCGCGTTCGGCTAGTGCTTTACGCGCCGACGATCGCCGAGCAGACGCCGGGCCGGGTCTCGCGCTTGATCATCGCGATCACGTCGTCGCCGCGCTGCAGGGTCGTCTCTCCGTTGGGAACGACGACGTCGCCGCCGCCGCGATCGACCGCGACGATCACGCTGCCGCGCGGGAGCGCAACGTCGGCGATGCGCTTACCGCGCGCGGGGCTGTCCTCGGCGATGCGCAATTGCACCAGCTCCAGATCGCCGTGGCCGATCTTGGCGAGGTGCTCGAGATGCGCCGCGTTCACGTTGACCCGCTCATCGATCATCTCGAGGATGATCTCGGTCGACGAGATCACCGATACCGGTTTGTCCGCGTCCAGCGATTCGAAGATCAGCTTGTTCTTCGGGTTGTTCACCCGCGCGATGCAGCGGGCCGAGGAGTGCTTCTTGGTGATGATGCAGACCACCAGATTGTCTTCGTCGTCACCCGTGTCGGCGACGACGACGTCGGCGCGCTGCACGCCGGCCTGCATCAAGATGTTCGGATCGCAGCCGTCGCCGACGATCGCAACGTCGCTCTCGAGCAAGTTGGTCATCATCTGCGCTTTGCGCGCATCCTTTTCGATGACCACGACCTCGTGCTGCTGCTTGATCAGCCCGCGTGCAAGATACGTGCCGACCTTGCCGCCGCCGACGATGAGAATGAACACCGTTTACGCCGTCAGCCGTGCTTCGGCCCGGGCGGCCGAGAAGGCCGAGGCGAACTGCGAGAGCGCGTCGGGCGCGACGATCGCGTTGATCTCGTCGCCCTCCACCAGCACGTCGCTGGGCGAGGCGATGCTGACGCTGCCGAGCCGGCGGATGGCGGCGATGCGGATCTTCCCGTCCACCTCAACGTCCTCGACCCGTTTGCCGGCTTGCGCCCGGGTCACCGTCGCGACCAGCGAGCTCAGTTTGCCGAAATCGAATGATGGTACGCTAGCGTACGCAACGTCTTGCAGCCGGTCGCGGATGATCTGCGCGCCGATCGTCGTCGGCGAGAACGTCTCGATCCCGAGTTCGCGGTAGAGCTGGCCCCGCGGGGGATCGTAGATGCGCGCGACGATCTTGGGGATGCGAAACATCTTCTGCGCGATCAGTGCCGCCATCACGTTGCGGTTGTCGCCGTCGGTGACGGCAACGAAGCCGTCCGCCCGCTCGGCGCCGGCGCGCTTGAGCACGTCGTAGTCGATTCCCGTCCCGACCTCGACTTGACCACCGAAGCGGTTGCCCAGCCGCTTGAACGCAGCGGGGTTCTCGTCCACGACAACGACGTCGTGCTTGTCGGCGACGAGCAGTTTGGCGAGGGTCGAACCCACGCGTCCGCAACCGACGATCAGGTATCTCATGGGGCTTTTATCGGATTCGTTGTCGAAAGCGTTGTTCCCGCGCTGGCAGGAGAGGGGTTCCGCTTTCAGAATTCGGGTGTTTTGGTTCCAAGCGGTTACGGGGCGTAGCTCAGCTTGGTAGAGCGCTGCGTTCGGGACGCAGAGGTCACAGGTTCAAATCCTGCCGCCCCGACCATTTCCTTATCCCTGCGGGCCGCCGTTGTTCTCTCGATTCAGCCCAGCCGCCCGACGCGTGCTCCGAGCAGCGGAGCAAGAGTGCCGGAATCACAACCACTATTACGTGGGCGCCGAGCACATGCTGTCCGCATTGCTCGAGGAGCACGACGCGAGCGTCGACACGCTCCTCGCCGCGGACGGTATCGAGCCCTCGCAGGTGCACGCGGAGATCAAGCGTGCGCTGGGCACCGGCGAAGGCCGGACCTGGGAGGGAATCTTGGTGACACCTCGCGTCCGAAAGATTGTAGAGATCGCTGAACGGCTGGCCGGGGATCGCCTGGTGGAGCCCATCGATCTCTTTGCGGCGATCCGCGCCGAGGGCGGCGGGCTCGCGGCCGACATCTTGAGGCGTGCATGGCACAGCTGACCAACGTCTTCCACGATCTCGTCGTCCACTTCGGCTACGTCGGGCTCTTCATCGTCATGTTCTTGGGCAACATGGGCGCGCCGGCGGGGACCGAGCTCGTCATGCCGACGGCCGGCGCGCTCGCGGCGACGGGACACTTCCCCAGCCTGCCGGGCCTTCCGGGATGGGTCTTGGTCGGGATCGTCGGTACGATCGCCGAGGTCTGCGGCGCGACGGCGCTCTACGCGGTCGGCTACTACGGGGGCGTCCCGGTCCTCGAGCGGTACGGCAAATACATCGGCTTCAAACATAGCGCGCTCGAAAAGGTGCACTATTTCTACGAGCGCTTCGGCACGATCACGGTGTTCTGGTGCCGCTTCATTCCGTTCGTGCGCGGGGTGGCGTCGTTTCCGGCCGGGATCTCGCGCATGCAGAAGCGGTACTTCATCGGCTACACGGCGCTCGGGTCGGCGATCTTCTGCTTCGGCTTGGCGTACCTCGGCAACGCGGCCGGAAACAATTTCGACACGATTCTGCCGGCCCTGCACAAGGTGACGCTCGCCGTCGTGATCGTCGTGGTCCTTGCGTTGGTCGGCGGCGTCGTCTGGTGGCGCCTGTGGGCGAAGAAGGTTGGAGCCGACGATCTCGCGTGACCGGCTGGACGTCGCGGCCCCGGCGCTGTGGCGCCGGGCGGCCGGGACGAAGCGGGGACCGTTGGTCGTGCTGCTGCACGGCCACGGCGTCGACGAGAACGACCTGTTCTCTCTGGCCGACCTCTTTCCGCGCACGGCATCGGTCGCGGCGCTGCGCGGGCCGATCGCCGCTGACGGCGGCTTCCGCTGGTACGCCCATCACGAAATCGGTCGCCCGCTCGCTGCTTCGATCGCCGCAGGGATGACCTACGTCGAGACCTGGCTCGAGAGCGCGGCGGGCGGAACGTCGGGCATCTGGCTGGCCGGGTTCTCGGGCGGCGCGACGATCGCCGGCGCATTGCTGCTACGGGACCCGCGGCGCTATGCCGGCGTCGCGATGCTGCACGGTGCCTTACCCTTCGATGCGGGCGTCACGGTCGAACCGAACCGGCTGGCCGGCTGTCACGTCTTCTACGGCTACGGCGAGCGCGACGCGGTCATTCCCCCGGCGCTCGTGGTGCGCTCGCGCGACTATCTGCGCGATGCGAGCGGTGCCGAAGCCGAAATTCACGGCTATCGAGCAGGGCACGAGATCCCGGCGGCCGAGCAGCGCGATCTCTCGCGGTGGTTCGGCGCCCTCACCTGAATACCGTATCATTTAGGGACGATGGCCATCGCTGAACCGACGCGGCTCGAACGCACGCTCTCCCAGCTTCCCGACCAGCCCGGCGTCTACCAGATGATCGGGGCGGACGGTCACATCCTCTACATCGGGAAGGCCGTCTCGCTGCGCAACCGGGTGCGCTCGTACTTTCAGGATTCGGCGGCGCACACGTACTTCACGCAGAAGATGGTCGAGCGGGTCGCCGACGTGCGCACGATCGTCGTCACGAACGAAATCGAAGCGCTGATCCTCGAAGCGAACCTCATCAAGCGCCACCAGCCCCCGTTCAACGTGCGACTGCGCGACGACAAGCGGTTCCCGTATCTGAAGGTCACGAACGAGGCCTTCCCGCGCGTCGTCTTCACCCGCGTGGTGAAGGACGACGGCGCGCGCTACTTCGGGCCGTACACCAACGCGCACGGGTTGCGCGAGCTGATCGACCTGGTGCGGATCGTCTTCCCGCTGCGCACCTGCCGCGAACCGATCGACGGCAAGCGCAAGCGGCCGTGCCTGCAGTACCACATCAAGCGCTGTCTCGCGCCGTGCGTCGGCTATCAGTCCGAGGACGACTACGACCGGCTCGTCGACGAAGTGACGCTGTTCCTCGAAGGGCACTTCGATCCGCTGATGGACCGGCTGCAGCGCGAGATGACCGACGCGGCGGAGCACTACAACTTCGAGGCCGCGGCGCGTCTGCGCGATCGCATCATCGCCGTCCGCCGCACGATCGAAGCGCAGAAGGTCGTCTGGCGCTCGCGGATCGACGTCGACATGATGGCGGTCGCCCGCGCGCAAGGTCAAGCGTGCGTCCAAGTCTTTCTCGTGCGCGACGGCAAGCTGCTGGGCCAGGAATACTTCATCCTCGAGGGCGCCGCCGACACGAGCGACGCCGAGCTCTTCTCCGAGTTTCTGAAGCAATTCTACACGTCGCGAACTGGAAATTTCGGGATGGGCAGTGCGCTCGACGCAGAGACGACCGGCTCGCCGCTGGCGTTGCGCGGCGCGCGCGACCAGCAGGCACCGGTGGCGGTGAAAGCGCGCGCGCGCCGGCGCGCCGGGTTCGAAGCGGCGGTTCCGAAAGAGATCATGGTCGAGTCGCTGCCGGACGACGCGGGACTGATCGAAGCGTGGCTGACCGAGATCAAGGGCCAGCGCGTGCGCGTGCTGGTTCCGCAGCGCGGCGAGCGCCGCGAGTACCTCGCGCTGGTGAAGCAGAACGCGGAGCAGAACCTGCGCGCGTTCTTGGTGCATCAGGAAGCGACCGAGAGCGCGTCGGCGAGCGCGCTCACCGAACTGGCCGCGGTGCTCGATTTGCCCGGTCCGCCGCACCGCATCGAGTGCTACGACATCTCGAACATCCAAGGGACGAACTCCGTCGCGTCGATGGTCGTCTTCATCGAAGGGCGGCCGAAGAAGAGCGACTATCGCCACTTCAACATCCAAGCGGTCGAGGGCCCCGACGACTTCGCCTCGATGGCGGAGACGCTGCGCCGCCGGCTGCGCTATCTGCGCCAGGACGCGGACCGGCCGCCGGTGGCGGACAACGACGTCGCGACGAAGGCGATCGAAGCGCAGGCGCGCAAGCGCGAGCGCTTTCACGAGAAGCCCGACTTGCTGCTGATCGACGGCGGCAAGGGGCAGCTGAACGCGGTCGTCGAGGTGATGCGCGAACTCGACATGTGGGGCATCCCGGTCGCGGGTCTGGCAAAAGAGCACGAGTGGCTGTTCTTGCCGGGAAACGGCGAGCCGATCGTGCTGCCGCCGAACTCGCCGGGACTGCACCTGGTCATGCGCATCCGCGACGAGGCGCACCGCTTCGCGATCACGCATCATCGAAATAAACGCGGCAAGGCGATGACCAAGTCGGTGCTCGACACGCTCGACGGCGTAGGGCCGGTCCGCAAGAAGCGCTTGATGACGGTCTTTGGTTCGGTCGGTGCGATCAAGCGTGCGTCCGTCGACGAGATCGCCGCGGTCAAAGGAATGACACCGGCGCTGGCTTCGTCGGTGAAGGCGGCGCTCGGAGGATCGTGAAGGAGCCGGCATGGGCTTTGTGATTCGGGTCCTGGTGAACGCCGCGGCGCTGTTCATCATCGCCTACTTCCACCTGATTCCGGGAGTCGGGGTGACGGGGCCGACCGGTGCCGTGATCGCGGCGCTGATTCTCGGGGTCGTGAACGCGATTTTGCGGCCGATCCTCATACTGCTCAGCCTGCCGCTCGAGATCCTGACGCTCGGGCTGTTCACGTTCGTCATCAACGGGTTCTTGTTCTGGCTGGTCGGGGCGCTAGGCGTCGGACTGATCGTGCGCGACTTCTGGGCCGGGTTCTTCGGCGCGATCGCGACGGCCATCATCTCCTGGATCATCTCCGCGCTGACCGGCGCCGGCGAGGGCGACGTCGACCGCCGGCGCGCATAAGACGTGATCGATCCCTTCCTGCTGGCCAAACCGTTCCTGCACTTTCTCGACCCGGAGAGCGCGCACGAGATGACGCTCTGCGCGCTCGAAACGGGCCTCGTTCCCGGCCAGCCGCGCGAAGACGATCCGATTTTGGGCGTGCAGTTGTTCGGCCGCGCGCTACGCAATCCGGTCGGACTCGCCGCGGGATTCGACAAGAACGGCCGCGTGTACGACCTGATGGCAGCGCACGGGTTCGGCTTCGCGGAGATCGGCGGCGTCACGCCGCGCCCGCAGCGCGGGAATCCGCGGCCGCGCGTGTTTCGCTTGCCGGCCGATCGCGCGGTGATCAACCGGATGGGTTTTCCGAACGACGGCGCCGATGCGCTCGAGGCGCGGATGCAGCGCAAGGGCCGCAGCCCGCTCGGCGTCGGCGTCAACCTCGCTTCGAATGCCGACAGCGCCGATCCGGCGGCCGACTTCCTCACGCTGGCAACGCGCTTCGCGCCATATGCCGACTACCTCACGCTGGACGTATCGTGCCCGAACACCGCGAACGGCCAAGTGTTCTTGGACCCCGAGCGGCTGGCGGATCTGCTCGCACAGCTGGCGGCTATTCCGTGGGTGTCGGCTGGGCCGGCGATGGTCGCGAAACTCTCGCCCGACGTCGACGACGCGCTGCTCGCGCGGCTCGTCGCCGTGCTGCTCGACGCGCGCATCGACGGCATCATGGTGGCCAACAGCACGCGCGCGAGACCTCCCTTGCGGGATCCGGCGGGGTCGGAGGCGGGCGGGTTGACCGGGGTACCGCTGATGGCGCCCTCGACCGCGATGCTCGCGCGGGTCCGCGAACTGACCGGCGGCGCCGTGACGCTCATCGGGGTCGGCGGGATCGCGAGCGGGGCCGACGCCTACGCGAAGATTCGCGCGGGAGCGAGCGCCGTGCAGCTGTATACGGGGCTGATCTACGAAGGGACGGCGCTCGTCACGCGGGTCAAGCGCGAGCTCGCCGCGCTGCTGCGCCGGGACGGGTTCGGCTCGGTCGCCGAAGCCGCCGCCGCCGGTGCCGGGTAAGGGCGGCACCGATCGAGCGGCGGAGCGGAACCCTCGCTTTGCGGGCCGTGTTATAGTGAGTTGCTAGTCCACTTCGGACTCGCCTCGAGGGGCTGAGTAGTCTCGACGGGGAGATCCGTGGCTGACGTAAGCAGGCGGTGCTGTGAGCCCACCATAAACGATCACAAGCGTTTTACACGCGAACAATCAATACGCACTCGCTGCTTAAGCTAAACACTTAACAGCGACCGTCAGCGGGGGGTAGCCGGATCCACCCCGCAGGCGGTCATGAAGTCCGGCTAGGATGCGGAGACTGTTCCCGAGATGCATCCGAAACTCAACTGGGGCTGCGGCGCGTCTGATTCCTGTACCGAGAAGCTGACGCGTCTAAGACAAAATCGGTGCTGAGCCTGGAGAAAGCGGCAGTCCGGCTTTTCGGACCCGGGGGGCGGCTCCCCGGCAGCTCCACCAACGTGATGCACTCTCCCAATAATTGGCTGAAAACGCTGGTTATTGGGAGATGCGCAACAAATCGATCTAAACAACTGTGAAGACGCGCGCAAGCGCGTTTTTCCTATTAGGGCTTCGACGGATCGGATGAAACAGAACTCGGAACTTTTGCCCCTCTACCGGCAAGCGGTCTACGGCGTTCAATTTGAGCGCGGTGAGGTGGGCCTCCGCGCTCTGGCCCGGTACGCTGCGGTGATCGTCATCGTTGATGTTTTGTCATTCTCAACAGCGGTCGACGTCGATGTATCCCGGGAGGCGCTCGTCCGTCCCACCCGCTTCAGCGATAAAGACGCTGTTCAGATTGCGACTCAATTCGATGCACTCTTGGCAGTACCCAGGAGTGAACGCTCGACTCATGCCCCGTATTCGTTGTCCCCACCGACCTTGGCGACGCTCCCCAAAGGCGCACGCCTTGTGCTCCCCTCGCCGAACGGCGCGACACTAACGAAGGTGGCTTCAACCGAGACGAATGCTCGGATCGTTGTCGGATGCTTACGGAACGCATCGTCCGTCGCAGCGTTTGCCCTCGCACGTGCTGCAGAGGGTCCAATTGCCGTTATTGCTGCCGGTGAGCGTTGGCCGGACGGGACACTACGCCCGGCGCTTGAGGATGACCTCGGAGCCGGCGCAATCATCGCCGGACTCGGCGGCGTGGTGACGTCTCCCGAAGCGCGCTACGTCGCTGAAGGCTTCCTCAAATTCCAAGCAGACATAGTTTCGGAAATCGAGCAAACGGTATCCGGGCGCGAGTTGATTGAGGCCGGATATGCTGAAGATGTGGAGGTTGCTTGTGCCCTTGATGAAAGCCTATCTGTCCCTCTTCTGGGCGAGGATGGTTTCATTAGATTGGCGGATAGGCGATGACGAAGGACGTCCTCGTCCGACCAGCAAGGTCCGATGACCTCGACCAACTTCTGTGCCTCTTCACCGAGGTTGCAGAAGAACGTCTATGGATTGGGACGGAGCCAGGATTCGACCAAGACGCCTATCGCTCCGGGTGGACGCGCGTCGTCGAAGAAAATTCGGGGGCGCTCATGGTCGCCTCAGAGGGCGACGCGCTCGTCGGCACGCTCAGCATCCATCCCGATTCCGAACACGGATGCGAGATCGGTATGCTGGTCAAGCCAGGGCATCGAGGCATAGGGGTTGGTGCTGCGCTGCTTCGTGAAGCAATCCGATGGGCTCGGCAACGGAACGAGGCGTCGCTTTGCCTACTCGTTTTTCCTCATAATGTAGCGGCAATTGCCCTCTACGAGCGCTATGGGTTTGAGGAAACGGGGCGCTACAAGGCCTTCAAGAAGCGACAGAACGGCGAAGTATGGGATGTCGTCCTGATGGTGCTCCCTCTCTAAGTTGGAATTATTGGGAAGACGCGCGCAAGCGCGCTTTTTTTCGTACCGATTATGAAGACGCCAATTCTCAAAACTCCTACCTGCGCGCCGCTACCTAGCAAGGGAGACGGGTAAGAAGATGTCCAGTGCTGTCTGGCGTCTCGAGCGCCCTTGCGCCACCCTTGCGGCCTCGTTCGCTGCAATGAGGGACGCCTGTCTAGCCGAGGGTGAAGATCCCTGGGCGGACCGCAGCCAGATCGCCCACACGGACCCAGTCGCGTACGCCCACATGCTGAACGACTGGTCCGTCGGCGAGAATCTGCCCCAGGGGTGGGTCCCCAACGATACGTTCTGGATCGTCGACGGAGACGAAGTCCTCGGCGAATGCGACGTGCGGCATCCGCTTACAGCGCGCCTGCGGAACGTCGGAGGCCACATCGGCTACGTCGTCCATCCAGGACACCGAGGCCGCGGCATCGCGACGTTCGCCTTGCGAGCGTGCCTCGACGTCCTAGCACGTAAAGGGGAGTCCGAGGCCCTGCTGACCTGCGCGACAACGAACGCCGCTTCGATTTCTGTCATCGAGAAGTGCGGCGGGAAGCGTGTCGAAGACTCCACCGGAGGAAGGCTGCGCTACCTCATCCCTCTCGGTAAGCCGGATTTACTGGGAAGTTGACAATAACTGGGAAGCGTCGAATCCCATGAACGTGTTCTCATCCAGTAATCAAGAAACTTTCGCCGAGATGTTCTCTTTTCACAAAGGCGTCGTGAATGCGACCGCGTTATTTTGGCCGAATGACGCGTGAAGAATTGACCCTGACGATTCAGAGCCGGAAACGGGCGAAAAAGCTGACGTGGAAGCAGATCGCGACGACGATCGGCACGGCGTCACCCATCGTGACCACGGCGGCACTCTTTGGGCAGATGCGCTTGGACGACGACGAGGCCACAAAGGCAGCGGAACTGCTCGAGCTCAGTGACGAAGAACGCCAATTGCTCACCGAGATTCCCTACCGCGGATCGTTGCCGGCCGGTCCGCCCACCGATCCGCTGATCTATCGCTTTCACGAACTCGTGCAAGTGTACGGAACCACGTGGAAGGCGCTCATTCAGGAAGAGTTCGGCGATGGCATCATGAGCGCGATCGACTTCGATATGCAAATCGAACGGCAGGCCGATCCGAAAGGCGACCGGGTGAAGATCACGATGTCTGGAAAATTTCTACCGTACAAGAAATACTAGGGCCCGTACGCCGCGGGGCTGCGGCGAGCCGGCTCGACTGAAGATCCTCACCCGAACCTCAGGAGCGTTCGAGGGTATAGCCCAAGAATGTCCCCGCATCCGTGAGATCGCTGCGGGCCGCGGCGTTCAGCCCGCGCTGCAGGTTGAACGCGGCACCGCTATCTCCGAAGGTAACCTGATTGAACGGCGGCGGAGAGAGCGCGTACGCGACGAGCGAATCGTGAAAGCGCCCGTGGAGTGCGGCGCGGGTGCCCGCGTCCAGCTCGCCTGCGCGTTCCCTGCTCAGGAGAACGCGCCATTGCGGCATCGCCTCGCGGACGCGGTGCGCCCGATAGAGTGCGATGCTGAACGGCAATCGTGTCGTAAGGTCGGTGTTCCACGTCGAGCGGTTCTCCTGCTGTGCTTCGCGCAGCGCCCGCAAGTACGACTTTGGATCGGCGTCGTGTTGGGCGGCCACCACGCTTTTCCGCCGCTGCAACGCGTTCGCAGCAGCGAATGCATCGGCTTGCCCAGCGGTGATGCACCCATGCGAATTCAAATGATACCCGGGAGCCGCGACCGTACCTCACGGGCGGGATCGGCTACGGCAGGTTCAGCGTCGTCGCGAGCACGATCAGAAACGTTGCCAGCATCGACTATCTCGCTCCCGCGCGATATGTCGCGGGTTAGTGATGTAAGACGACGAGGAAACTATCGGAGTTATCGGTCACCGTCTGGGCGTTGAGGGGTGTGAGTCCGACGGTGTAGTTGACGCCGGCACCCGCCGCCGTGTCATCCTCGACCGCGACGGCTCCCGGTACGAAAGCCAAGTGTGTCAGCTCATGATTGGCGAAGATCGTCGCGGTCTTACCGGTGGCATTGCCGTTCAGACTGATCCCGCACCCGATCGGGACCCCCGGGCGCTGCGTATAGCCGGAACCGTAGACGACCAAGGCCGCCGGGTAGGCTGAGCGCGGAAGCGTGAACGAACCGCTGAGGGGAAGGGGTCCGTTGGCCTGGATCACGATCGTGGTCGCCATCAGAGAACCTCCCGAGGCATGACCGTCAAGCGCGTGATGGGCTTCCGGCAGTTCTTGCTTCGCGGCCATCAAAAAGCGAGTGGAGAATATCTGTTGGGTTGCAGTGCATGGAACATCAAACGATTGCACACGCTGAGCGCCACGTGAAGGGGAAAGCACATGGCTAAAGCGCCGCCTTCGCCTTACCGGGACCGCCAGAAGTCGCTTCATAAGCCATCCCAAATCCGCAACTGCGCAACGTCAAGTCAGACAAACTCCTAGGGGGACCCGTGTCCGAAGTGAAGATCCAGGACGACAGCCTGGAGATCGATGTTTCGCTGATCGATAGGCTCTTGGGCTTTCACGGGTCGTTTCACATCCCGTTTGCGCACGTCACCAATGCGTACGTGAGCAGCTTCGAAGACCTGGAACTGCAGTACAAGCTCGAAGGGACGAACCTGGGCTTCTACAAGTCCGTCGGCGTCTTCGCCAACCCGCAGGGCCTGATCTTCGTCGATGCGAGCGGTTCGCGCGACTGCCTCGTCGTCGAGATGCGCGGAGAGCGCTATCCGCGTATCGCGGTGCAGCTTCCCGATGGCGAGGACCCGAACCAGCTCGCACACACGATCATGCAGCGCATCCCGGACAGCGGCCCCGTCGAATGACCGCGTAGTGCGGTCTTGATCCGACCGGCACGTTGCGCCGACGCATGCTCGACCACATCTCGTTCGGAGTCTCGGACCTCGCGCGCTCCATCGCGCTCTACGATGTCGTCCTCGCTCCGCTCGGTTTTGTCCGCGTCTGGACCACCGCGGACGCCGCTGGATATGGCCATCCCGGCGAGGACGAAAACTTCGCGATCAAGCAAGAATCCGGTATCGTCATCGCGTGGAGTCCGCGCTCGCATCTTGCTTTCAATGCGGCTACGTCGGACGCAGCAACACAATTCCATGCCGCCGGCATCGCGCAAGGCGCCGTCGACGAAGGCGCGCCGGCGGTCTGTCCTGAGTACGGCGAAACGTATTTCGCAGCGTTCCTTCGTGACCCCGACGGCTATCGGATAGAAGCCGTCTGTCACGGCTAGCCGATTGCGATAGAAAGCGCTTTGGGGCACGGCGAATCGCATTGTGCGGTGGAGCACAGAACGGTTCGCCGTGCGGGAGACGTTTGAAGAGGCACGGAGGTTTCTTCATGTCTTCATACGTTCATGCTCAATCCGGCGCGCATCCGTCGCGTGCGCGAATCCGACTCGTCGCGGCGATCGCGATGCTCGCATTCCTGTTCGGGTTCGCCGGGCCGCTCCCGGCCCGCGCCGACGGGGCGGCCTCGACCCGCAACATCATCCTGGGCGCGGCCGCGGTCGCCGCAGCGATCATCATCTCCAACAATGCGCGTCGCGCACGCATCGCGCGCGATACCGTCGTGGGAAGGACGGCGGACGGTGGTCTCGTGTACGCCGACGGGCGAGTCGCCTATCCGAACGGCGACGTCCTGTATACGGGCAACGGCAACGGCCGTCGCTGCGGTTACGGCGGTGACGACGGCGAAGATCGCTGCGGTCAAAACGCCGTAGCCTACTACCCGCGCGGCTACAACGGCCGCCGCCATGGCGACGACAGTGGCCGATATGGGCGGGAGCGCCGCGGTCACGACGGCGATCATCACCATGACGGCGGCGACCACGGCGACCACGGCGGCTGACGGCTCGTTAGGGGAAGCGCGCTGCAACGACTGCGATGTCGTCGCGGAGGTTTCCTTGGCTGAACTCGTGCGCGCGATCGATCAGCGCGTGCACGATCATTTCGGCAGGCGCCTCGGCGTACGCTTCGACGACGTCGAGGAAGCCTTCCATCCCGAAGAACGCGCGGTCCGGTGAGCGCGCTTCGGTGATACCGTCGGTCGTGGCAACGAAGAGCGTACCCGGCGGCAGATGAACGAAGGCCTGCTTGAAGAGATCGTGCTGGTCCTCGAAGACGCCGATCAGCGGCGCGGTCGGCGCCATCGTTTTCGGGAGCTCGCCGGGGACGATGATCGCGGCGGCTTCGTGGCCGCCCGACGCGTAGTGCATCATGCGGCGCGACGTGTCCACCATCGCGAAGAACACGGATGCGAACGACTCGATTTTTTCGAACGCGTTGTTTTCGAGGTAGAGACGGTCGAGCGAGCGCAACACGCGTTCGGGAGTCAGGCCCTGCGAAGCGTATGCGCGCAGGCCGTACTTCACCATCGCCGCGTGGACAGCGGCTTCGGTTCCCTTGCCGGAGATGTCGGCGATGCTGAACGAGACCGCATCGTTGTCGAAGTGATAGACGTCGACGATGTCGCCGCCGGTGAGACCGTGCGCGAGGCGGTAGCCCACCGCGTACTCCACGCCGGCGATCTCCGTGTTGCCGCGCGCGAAGAGATGCTCCACGAGGAGCTTTGCCGCGTTCCAGTTCGGAACGTTACCGCCGCCGTTCGTTACCGCATCCCTCGCCTTTGACGACGAAACACTTTCGGCCGGTGCGGTAAGCGGAGCGGGTGTGCCGACCTCGCCTTCCATAGACTTTTCCTTACTGTGACACCCGTCGAATACAGCTAGGCCAATTGATCGCTCCGTTCCTCTGATCTCGCAAAACGGGCGTGCGGCAGCTAGCTGTAGAATCGCCGGATTTTACGATAAAATGGTTGTTTCGCGGACCGCAGCCTTCGGAGATGATTCGTACGAGCGCAGCAGTGTGACTGCGCCCACGAACCACGGAGGCCTTCAGTGCGCCATCACCTCGTCAACGCGTTGCTCGCGTCCGCCCTTAGCCTGATACCCGTCGCGGCATTCGCCGCGAACGACTACGTCAAGACCGAGTACTACCTCATCAACGGGCCCGACTATCGTCAGGTCACGAAGGCGGTCTTCGAGGAGTACCGCAGCGGACACTCGTGCATGCGGGTCGAGACGAAATTCTATCCTGCATCCGGCTCGTCCGCCGCGGTCACGCAGAGTCACTGCTATCTCTGAACGCGGCGATGGGTATGACTCGTGATGGAGGTCACGCCCATGCTCGATCGTCTCGTTTCGCACTGGTGGCTTTTCCTGATCCGCGGCTTGCTGGCGCTCGCCTTCGGAATCGCGTTGTTGGCCTTCCCCGTCGCGGGGCTGTGGGTGATCGCGATCCTTTTCGGCGCCTACGCATTCGTCGACGGAATCCTCGCCCTGGTCGCAGCGACCAGGATGCGGCACGCCGGCGGACGCTGGGGCTGGCTCCTGCTCGAAGGCGTGGTCGGCATCGTCGCCGGAATCTGCGCCGCGCTATGGCCTGGGCTCGCGGTGCTCACGCTCGCGGTGCTGCTGGGCGCGTGGGCGATCGTCACGGGCGTGCTCGCGATCGCGTCCGCGCTCACCGCGCGGCTCCACGTGCCCGGTGAATTGCTGTGGCTCTTGTCCGGCGTCGTGTCGGTGATCTTCGGGATCGCGATCTTCTGGTCGCCGGCGTTCGGTCTCTTCGCCTTGGTGTGGATGGTCAGCTTCTACGCGATCGTCGCCGGCGTGTTGTTGATCGGCCTCGCACTCCGGCTGCGGCGGTTACGCACAGCCGGAGGCGTGGCGGCCTAGATGTGCCGTTCAGGCGAAGCTCAGGGTGACCGGGACGGGCGGACGTAGCGGACTTCGTCTTCGATGGTTCCGTCCGGCCAGGTGCGTTGGACGCGGTCGATGAGGGTGAACCCGTGGCGTCGGATGGCGCGCGCCGAGGCTTCGTTCGAGGCGCGGTGGGAGACGATCGTTCGAGTGAACTGCGGTTGCGATGCGATCCATCTCAGACGCGCCTCGTAGAGGAGCGCGGTAAGGCGGCGGCCGCGGTATTCTGGGCGGATGTAGGACATCACGAGCGCGGCGGTCTTGCCGGTCGGATCGTCGCGGTCCGCGACGACGCCGGTAATGCCGATCAGGTCGCTGCCGGCGAAGAGGCCGAAGATGATGCAGCCGGCGCCGGCGATGCGCCGTTGCCACTCGTCGCGTGGTAGTGCGAGTTCGCCGTCGTATGAGGCGAAGAAGACGCGGGGTTCCGTCTGCAGCGCGAATAGGCGAATCTCGCGCAGCGCGCGCCATTCCGATGCTTTCCAGCGGGCGGATCGCGATGGGTGCGTTCATGAATCCGGCGCGGGACCGAATCCGCTGAGGAACTCGCGTTCCGTCACCGTGGTGACGCGCTGTTGTGCCCCGTCCCAGCGGTAGGTCAGATAGCTGTGCGTTCGGCACGCCGCGAGGACGCGTGGCCGAAAGCACGCGACGCAGGCGCGCCGCTTGGGGTCGCGGACACTTCGGTACACGATCCCGTCGGCCGCATTCGCGTCGTAGACGCTGCGGCCATACGGTTGGCTCGCCGCGTACGAATCGGGATCGAGGCGCGGGTCGATCGCCGCGATCGTGCGCAGGTCGTCGAACGATCCGGCGATGCGCGCTGCGTAGGCGCGCAAGTCGACGTCGGTACTCGCTTCGTGCGTGTATCGGTAGAGTCGCTCGAGGTGGTAGCGCGTCTCGAAGATCGCTGTTTCGCGATTGCGCGCCGCGTAGTAGACGCCGTACGTGCCGTCGCTGAAGCGGCTCGGCTGGGCGTGGGTGAACGCCGCCATGATCGGCGTCGTCCCGGGGCCGGCGATGCGATCGGTCGCGCGGACCAGGGCAATCGCGCCGAGCTCGTCGCGGATGCGTTGATTGGTGCGCGCCTCGAGTTGCGCGAGCGCTTCGAGGTCGGCGGGGTCCGCGACGTCGTCGAAGATGCCGACGCTCGGATAGCGCGAGAGGATGATCCGAAAGGTCTCACCCCAGCGGATCGCGCTCACCACGGGCTGCGCGCAGCGTCGAGGTAGCGCCGGACGCGCATGAGGTCTTCCATCTTGCCGCTGAAGAGCGTTGCGGCGGCAGGTTTCCCGCCGAACGGCGGCGCGTCGTTCGGGCGCCGGATCCACGAATCGGCTTGTTCCGGGCGGGTGAAGATGATGTGCAGCGCCTTGTAGATGCCCAGAATGTACGAGAGCCGATCGAGCTGGTCATCGCTCAGGCGGGCGGATGCCGGGTGATCGCGCCAGTTGTAGAGCGTCTGCTTCGCGACGTTCCCGAGCGCCGCGCGCTGCTCGCCCAGGCTCAGCCCCCAGGCGCCGGCGATCCGGAAGAAGGTCCGCAATCCGGCGGGTGAGAGCGCGATGGCGGAGGAGTGGTCGGGGGCGAGCCGGGGCGCTTGCCGTGCCATGGTCTAAGGATAGACTATCTGCTCGAAATAGGCTAGTGATGGACACTCGACGGGTTATGTGGAGGTTGCCCTGTTCAGCGAAATCGAACGTTCGCGAGTCATGGCGCGCAACGTTGTCTTCTCAGGGATTCAACCTACCGGCGCGATCCACATCGGCAACTACTTCGGGGCAATCAAACAGTGGGTCGCGGGCCAAGACGACGCCGAGAACATTTTCTGCCTCGTCGACATGCATGCCCTCACGGTCCCGCAGGACCCCGCGGTGCTGCGCGCTCAGATCCTCGAGACGGCGACGGTCCTTCTCGCGGCCGGAATCGACCCGGCGAAGTCGCGCCTCTTCGTGCAAAGCGACGTCCGCGAGCACGGGGAGTTGGCGTGGTATCTCTCGTGCGTCGGTTCGATGGGACAGCTCAACCGAATGACGCAGTTCAAGGAGAAGTCGGAGGCGCAGAAGGGGGAGGTCCGGGTCGGCCTCTTCACTTACCCGCTGCTGATGGCGGCCGATATCCTGCTCTACAACACGACGCACGTCCCGGTCGGCGAGGACCAGAAACAACACATCGAGCTGACGCGCGACCTCGCGCAGCGCTTCAACGCAACCTACGGCGACGTCTTCGTCTTGCCGGAACCCGCGATCCCGAAAGCCGGCGCGCGCATCATGGGCCTCGATGACCCGACGATGAAGATGTCCAAGAGCGTGCCCGGCTCGTATCACGCGGTCCGCGTTCTCGACTCGCCCGACCAGATCAAGAAGGCGGTGATGTCTGCGCAGACCGATAGCGGACGCGAGATCCGCGTCGACCCCGCTCGCCCCGGCGTGACGAACCTGCTTGCGATCTACGTTGCCGCGACCGGCGAGACACCCGAAGCGGCGGAAGCGCACTTCGCGAACGCCCGCGGCTACGGCGACCTGAAGAAAGAACTCGTGGAGATCCTCGTCGAGACCCTGCGCCCGCTCCGCGAACGCAATGCCGAACTCTCGGCCGACCCGGCGACCGTTCGCGACATCCTCCGCCGCAGCGCCGAGGAGATCACGCCGATCGCCCGCGCTACGGCCGACGCGGCGAAGAGCGCGATGGGGGTCGGAAGCTCGGCATAGCGGTGCTCAGGGTGTTGGGGGCGATTGCATTTTCGAGCGGAGGTAGCGTTGTTCGGCGGCGTTTTGGGTCCGCGCGAGCGCGGCGGCGTAGGCGGCGTCTGCTTCGGCAATTCGACCGAGGCGGGAGAGCGCATCGGCGCGCGCGACGTGATAGAGGTAGTATTCAGCGAGCGCACCAGACGGTAAGGCGTCGAGCGCGGCGAGTGCGGCGGCCGCGCCCGATGCGAAGCCGATCGCGACCGCGCGGTTGAGCGCGACGATCGGTGAGGGCATGAGGTCCTCGAGGCGCGCGTAGAGGTCGACGACCGCGTGCCAGTCGACGTCGCTCGCGCACGACGGCGACGCATGGGCGCGCGCGATCTCGGCTTGCAGCTGGTACGGCCCCTCGACCCGATGCCGGGCCGCGCGTTCGAGCAGCGCGTTCGCCTCCGCGATCTGCTCGCGGTTCCAGGCGCTGCGATCCTGATCCGCGAGCGTGATGAGCGAACCATCCGGCGCCACCCGCGCGTCGCGGCGCGAGTCCCCGTAGAGCATCAGCGCGAGCAACCCCATCACTTCGGGCTCGCTCGGCATCAACGTCGTGAGGACGCGGCAGAGGGCGATCGCCTCGTCGCACAACTCGCGCCGTACGAGCCGATCTCCCGCGGTCGCCGCATATCCTTCGTTGAAGATCAGGTAGAGGACGGTGCACACGTCGGCGAGACGCTCGGGAAGCCGTTCCGCCGGCGGCACGTCGAACGGTATCGCGGTGTCGCGGATCTTGCGTTTCGTGCGGACCAGGCGCTGTGCCATCGTCGCGTGCGGAACGAGGAACGCGTCGGCGATCTCTTCGGTGGTCAGGCCGGCAAGTGTGCGCAGCGTGAGTGCGATGCGCGACTCGACACCGAGCGCCGGGTGGCAGCACGCGAAGATCAGGCCGAGGCGGTCGTCGGGGATCGCGGTCACGGTGTCGTCCTCCGCAGCGCCGGCGCTCAGTTCGGCCCGCTCGAGCAGCGCCAGACGTTGCGCCTTGTCGCGACCGGTTCGCTCGCGGCGCAGCCGGTCGATCGCGCGATTGCGCGCGGTGGCGAGGATCCATGCCGACGGACGCGCCGGGAAGCCGTCACGCGGCCAGCGCTCCAGCGCCGTCACATAGGCCTCCTGCAGCGCGTCCTCGGCGAGGTCGATGTCGCCGAGCAGGCGGGACAGCGTCGCCACGGTGCGTCCGGCGTCGTCTCGGAAGCACCGGGCGACTCGTTCCGCTGGATCAGGACATGTCGACAAGCGGCCGGATCTCCACCGAGCCGTACTTCGCGCCGGGGCACATCGCCGCAGCTTCGAGCGCGTGGTCGAGCGATGCGGCCTCGATGACGTAGTAGCCCCCGAGCCATTCCTTCGTCTCGGCGAACGGACCGTCGGTCACCACCCGATTGCCGTCGCGAACCCGCACGGTGGTGGCGCTGGTCGGCCGCGCGAGCGCCGAGCCGTCCACCATCGCGCCGCGCTTGCGGATGTCCTGCGTGTACGCGCCGTACTCGGCACGAATCGTGCCGAACTCCGCTTCGCTCGGCTCACGTTCGGGGGTCTGGTTGTAGATCAGCAGCATGTATTGCATCGGGCGTCCCTTCACTAGCGCGGATGACGTTCGCATCCGTCTTGAGGACGAGCGGACCTGCCGGAAATCGACAGCGCCGGAAAAAATTCCGTCCGCGGCGAAGACCGGCGACCCCGGGAGGTCCACTCATGCAGCCACCTCAAGGTGAATCCGGCCCGTTGGCCGAGCGCGCCGCACGCATCGCGACCCCGATCGACGACACGCACGACACCAAAGGATTCCCCCAGGTCACGATCCGCCCTCAGCCGCCGGTGTCCTCAACAGCACCTGCCGAATTGGCCGGGATGCTGCTGCCGACGGAGGCGGTGACCTTTGCCAGCACGCCGCACCCGATCATCCTCGTGCGGCCCGTTGTGGAAATCGTGGCGATCTGCGTGCTGCTCCTCACCGTGCTGGCGTGGGAAACGCATCCGGTAGTGCGTGGCCATCACGTCGCGGTGCCGCTCGTCGCCGGATACGCTCGTTTCGCCGTCGGCGCCGTCGCCGGGCTGCTGGTGCTGCGCGCGTTGGGTTCGGTCATCGCACGCGGGTGGCGCTTCTTCGGATATCGCGTCGTTTCGACGAACCGCCGCGCGTTCGTCGTCACCGGCGTGTTCGGGCGCAAGGTGACGCCGCTCGGCAACACCGGACTCGCGGGCGCGACGATGTCGCAAGGCCTCTTGGGCCGCATCTTCGGGTATGGAACGATCGCCTTTTCGAACGGCACCGAGACGATGCGCGACATGCGCGACCCCGTGCAGCTGTATCGTGAGTTCGAAGCAGTCGCCAACGGCGTCGACGGCGATACCTGGACGCCGGCAGTTCGACAAACCCTCATCCCGTAGGAGACGCAGCGCAAAGGAGCGCGGCAACGAACGCCCGTAGGTTGGCGTAATGGCGCAGACGTACGACGCGATCATCATCGGCGGCGGGCATAACGGTTTGGTCACCGCGTGTTACCTCGCCCGAGCGAAGTGGAAGGTGCTCGTTCTCGAGCGCCGCTACATCGTCGGCGGCGCGTGCGTCAGCGAGGAGACCTTCCCTGGCTACAAGGTCTCGACCGCGGCCTACGTCAACAGCCTCTTCCGGCCGGAGATCATCCGCGATCTCCGGCTGCGCGAGTACGGCTTCGAAGTCGTCGAACGCAACCCGTCCTCGTTCTCGCCGTTCCTCGACGGCCGCTCGCTGATGCTGGGCCCGGACGAAGCGATGAACGAACGCGAGATCGCGAAGTTCAGCGCCAAGGACGCCGCCGCGTATCCGAAGTACGTCGCGATGCTCGAGCGGGTCGCAACGGTGATCGAACCTACGCTCGATCAGATCCCGCCGAACACCGTGAATCCGGGGATCGGCGATCTGCTCAGCATGGGCGCGCTCGGACTGAAGATGAAGAAGCTCGGCGGCGCGATGGGCGAGGCGGTCGAGATCTTGACCGGTGCGGCGCGCCCCATCCTCGATCGCTGGTTCGAATCCGAAGAGCTCAAGGCCACGCTCGCCACCGACGCGATCATCGGCGCGTTCGCCGCGCCGTCGATGCCCGGTACCGCGTACGTCCTCTTCCATCACGTGATGGGCGAGACGAACGGCGCGCGCGGCGTCTGGAGCTACGTGCGCGGCGGGATGGGCGGCCTCACGCAAGCGCTCGCGAAGGCGGCGACGGATCTTGGCGTCGAGATTCGGACCGAAGCCGAAGTCGCGCGCATCCTGGTGGAAAACGGGAGCGCGACGGGCGTCGTGCTCGCCGGCGGCGACGAACTACGCGCGCGCAACGTGGCCAGCAGCGTCGATTGCCGCCTGACGTTCGAGACGTTCCTCGAGCCCTCGCTCCTGCCGCCGGAGTTTCTGGCCGAGATCCAGCGGATCGACTACAGCAGCGCGTCGGCGAAAATCAACGTCGCGCTCTCCGCGCTGCCGAACTTCGCCGCCGTGCCGGGCAGCTCGGCCGGCCCGCAGCATCGGGGGACGATCCATCTCTGCCCGGATCAGGACTTCATCGAGCGCGGGTACGACGACGCGAAGTACGGCCGATTCTCGCGCGACCCGATCGTGGAGTGCACGATCCCCTCATCGGTCGATCCGACGGTCGCGCCGCCCGGCAAACACCTGATGTCGATGTTCTGCCAATACGCACCGTACACGCTCAAGGACGGTGTCTGGGACGACACGGCGCGCAACGCGTTTGCCGACCGCTGCTTCGACATGGTCGAACAGTACGCACCGGGGTTCAAGGCGTCGGTGATCGACCGCCAGGTGCTCAGCCCGCCGGACATCGAGCGCACGTTCAACCTGACCGGCGGCAACATCTTCCAGGGCTCGATGAACCTCAACAAGCTCTTCATGTTCCGCCCCGCGCCGGGCTTCGCCGACTATCGCACGCCGGTGAAACACCTCTTCCTGTGCGGCGCGGCGGCACATCCCGGGGGTGGCGTGATGGGCGCCGCCGGCGCGAACGCTGCTCGCACGATGCTCAAGCATCGCTGATGGCAGCAACCGTCGCGCGCCCCGGCATGCTCGACCGCTACTTCGGGATCGCCGCGGCGGGATCGTCGATCCCGCGCGAGCTGCGGGCGGGTTTGACGACGTTCCTGACGATGTCGTACGTGCTGTTCGTGAACCCGCAAGTGCTGGGCAACGCGATCCACGTCGAGAACGGCTTCGCGAAACTGCTCGTGGTGACCGCACTCGCCGCCGCGATCGGCAGTCTGTTGATGGGAATCGTCGCGCGGTATCCGTTCGCGCAGGCGCCCGGGATGGGGCTGAACGCGTACTTCGCGTTCACCGTCGTGCTCGGGCAGAAGATCCCGTGGCAGACCGCGCTCGGCGCGGTGTTCATCTCGGGCGGCATCTTCGTCGTCCTCTCGCTGATCGGCGCGCGCCAAGCAATCGTGCGCGCCATCCCGAACGATCTGAAGTTCGCGACGACGGCCGGCATCGGGCTGTTCCTCGCATTCCTCGGCTTGAAGAACGCCGGTATCGTCGTCGCGAGCGTGCCGACGTTCGTCACGCTCGGATCGCTCGCGTCCGCGCCTGTGCTGATCGCGGCCTTCGGATTGCTCGTGACCGCTGTGCTGCTCGTGCGTCGCGTGCCCGGCGCGATCTTGTACGGGATCGTCGCCGCGACGTTGGCCGGCATCGTGACGCATGCTCCGCTGTATTCTGACGCGGCCGGACATCTGGCGCCGTTCGGCGGCCTCTCCGCGGGAATCATCGCGTTCCCGGTCTGGCCGAACGGGCTGATCGGCGCGCTCGACCTGCGCGCCGCCGCCGGTCTCGGCGTCGCGGCGGTCGTGTTCACGTTCTTCTTCGTGGATTTCTTCGATGCGACCGGAACGCTCGTCGGTCTCGCCGGCAAGGCGGGGTTCCTCGGACCGGACGGCGATCTGCCGCGCGCGCGGCGGACGTTCGCCTGCGACGGTCTCGCCGCCATGTTCGGCGCGGCGCTGGGAACCAGCACGACGACGGCCTACATCGAGAGCGCGAGCGGGATCGAGGAAGGCGGACGAACCGGTCTCACCGCGGTCGCCGTCGCGGCGCTGTTCCTGCTCGCGACGTTCATGTGGCCGCTGGCCGGGCTGATCCCCGCGGCCGCGACCGCACCGGCGCTCATCGTCGTCGGCGCGCTGATGTTCGACGGTGTGCGCAACGTCGCATGGGACGACTACTCGTCCTCGATCCCGGTGTTCCTGACGATCGTCGCGATGCCGCTGACCTTCTCGATCGCCAACGGCGTCAGCTTCGGCGTGATCTCGTGTGCTGCGATCAAACTCCTCAGCGGGCGAGCCAAACAAGTACACCCCCTGCTCTACGGCGTCGCCGCACTGCTGGTCGTCCGCTACGTCTGGCTAGGCGGATAACGACAAGCTCGCAATGACGGGGGCGAACTACACCCTTTCGGGTGAGGGAAAGTTTCCGGGAACCCAGGATCAAGATGGAATAAAGTTCCATTCGTCTGGGGGTTTTCGTGGTGCACCGCCGATCGATCGTTGTGTTCGCCCTCGCCGTTCTCGCCGCGGGGTGCGGCGGGGGAGGAGGCGGGGCCGTCGCCCCGCCGCCTTCCGCGGGCCAGAGCGCGGTGCGCCACGTCGAGAGCGCGCGCCTTGGGACGTACACGCTCGACCGGTCGAAGACGATGGTCGCCGGGATCTCCGCCGGCGGCTACATGGCGACGCAGCTCCAGGTCGCGTATTCGAAGACCTTCCACGGCGCCGCGATCTTCGCCGGCGGTCCCTACTATTGCGCGCAAGACAACGTCTACATCGCGCTCAACGATTGCACGAAGAACTATTATTCGACCAACGTCCCGCTGCTGGAACACGACACCGACAACACGGCCTACTACGGATACATCGATCCCACGTCGTACTTGAGCGGTCAGAAAGCCTGGCTCTTCAGCGGCACGAGCGACACGACGGTCTATCAAAGCGTCGTGCGCGACCTGCAGACGTACCTGAAGCACTACGGCGTCTCGGTGACCGCGAACTTCACGACCGCCGCCGGCCACGGCTGGATCACCCCCGACACGACCGCCGCGTGCGGCGGGACCGCGAGTCCGTTTCTGAACAACTGCGGGTTCGACGCCGAGCAGACGTTCTTGACGACGCTCTACGGAACGCTCGCCGCCCGCAACGGCGGGACGCTGCACGGTTCGCTGCAAGCCTTCGACCAGAACGAGTTCCTGCCGGGCGGAAGCGCCGCGGCGTATTCGATGGACGCGAACGGCTACGTCTTCGTCCCGTCGCCGTGCGCTTCGGGCTCGACCTGCAAGGTGCTCGTCGCGCTGCACGGCTGCGCGCAGGGCTACCAGCAAGTCGGCAACGCGTTCGTGACCAATTCGGGCCTCAACGAGTGGGCCGACACGAACAACATCATCGTCCTCTACCCGCAAGCGATCGAGACCGGCTACAACCCGAACGGGTGCTGGGACTGGTACGGCTACAACAGCACCGACTATGCCGCGAAATCCGGCCCGCAGATGGCGGCGATCTACGCGATGGTCCAGCGCCTGTAGCCTCAGCGAGCCCCCCGCCCGGCGGCGAGGGGCTCGGCGTCGTCAGCGCTGGATGGCCGCCATCCCGGCCGCGTTGTAGCGGTCGCCGGCGACGCGGTCCGCGATCCCCTCGAGGCGGCGCAGGTCGTCTTCGTCGAGCCGCAGCTGGAGGGCGCCGGCGTTCTCCTCGACGCGTGCCGCCTTCGTCGTCCCGGGGATCGGGACGAGGTCCTCGCCGCGAGTGAACACCCAGGCCAGCGCGACTTGTGCCGGGGTTGCGCCGTGCTTCGCGGCGACGCTGCGTACGATCTCGACGATCGCGGCGTTGCGCTCACCGTTTTCGGCGGCGAAGCGGGGGTGGCCGCGGCGGAGGTCGCTCTCCGCCAGCGTCTCGCCGGTCACGGTCCCGGTCAGGAAGCCGCGGCCGAGCGGGCTGTAGGGAACGAAGCCGATGCCGAGCTCGCGGATCGTCGGAAGCACCGTATCCTCGACGTCGCGCGACCACAGCGAGTACTCGCTCTGTACGGCGGCGATGGGGTGCGTCGCGTGAGCGCGCCGGATCGTGGCAGCCGAGGCCTCGGAGAGGCCGAGGTGACGCACTTTGCCTTCGGTGACCGCCTCGGCCATCGCGCCGACCGTCTCTTCGATCGGCACCTTCGGGTCGACGCGGTGCTGGTACCAGAGGTCGACGTGGTCGACGCCGAGTCGCTTGAGGGAACCTTCCAGGGCGCGTTTCGCATTGGCGGGCGAGCCGTCGACCCCCGTTTGCCGCGTCCCGTCGAAGGCGAAGCCGAATTTGGTCGCGAGCTGGACCCGGTCGCGGCGCCCGGCGATCGCCGCGCCCACGACCTCCTCGTTGCGGAACGGGCCGTAGATCTCGGCCGTGTCGATCATCGTGATGCCGAGGTCGAGCGCTCGGCGGATCGCTTCGGTGCCCGACTCCTCGGCGGGCGGACCGTAGGCATAGGAGATGCCCATGCTGCCCAGACCGAGCGCTGAGGTTTCCAAGGCGCCCAAATGGCGTCGTGGGATCGTTATCGTCATAGGTCACTTGTACCGCACTGCGGCTCGCGCAACCAGACCTGGCGCGATAGTATCATCGCGACTGGTACGATGGACGCCGACACACGACGCAGCGAAATTCGCACGTTCCTCCGCGGCCGCCGCGCGCGCATTCGTCCGGAAGACGTCGGCCTGCCTGCCGGCGGCCGGCGTCGGGTCCCCGGACTCCGTCGCGAGGAGGTCGCCGCGCTTGCGGGCGTCGGCGTCACGTGGTACACGATGTTCGAGAACGGCACCGCCGAGCACGTCTCGCGTGAGGTCGTCGACAGCGTCGCTCGCGCGTTGCGCCTAGACAACAGCGAGCGCGATCACTTGCGGCGGCTCGCGGAGGGCGACTCGACCAGCAGCGGCAGCACCGCGGTAGACCCGCTGGTGCAGGCCGCGCTCGACGATTGGATCACGGCGCCGGCGTACGTCGCAACGGCGGGCTGGGACGTCATCGCTTGGAACGAGGCCTTCGCGCTCGTCTGGGGCGTCGGTCCGCCTGGCGGCGCGCCGTTCAACATGGTGTTGCGCCACTTCGGCGACCCGGCGGCGGGCGCGCTGCACGGCGAACGCTGGGAGGCGTTCGCGCGGTCGCTCGTCGCGATGATGCGAGTCGGCTACGCGACGCGCCACGACGACCCGCGCTTCGCCGCCGTGATGGACACGTTGCGCCGCGCTCCCGAGTTCGTCGCGCTCTGGGAGCGTCAAGAAGTGCTCGATCCCCTCGCGACGACGGCCGCCGAGATCGATTCGCCGGGCGTCGGGCGTTTCGCGTACCGTGTCCTCAACCTACCGCTGCCGGCGATGGGACAGGCCCTGATCGTGCAGGTGCCGGAAGCCGCAAGCGCCGCGCGTCTGCGCGTGGTGCTCGCGCACCGCAAACGTCGCTAGGCGATCTCGCTTTAGACCAGCTCCTCGCGGCGCAGCCGGGTGAATTCGGGACGCACCGCGGGCAACTCGACGACCTTCGCCATCGCCGCGTCGAAGTTGCGTTCGCGCGTGAGATGGGTGAGGATCACGATGTCGGTCTCGCCCTCCGCGTCGCCAGGGCCCTGCTGCAGCATCGCGTCGATCGAGATGCCGGAGTCGGCCAGCGTGCGCGCCAGATCGGCGAGGACGCCGACCTGATCGTGAACGCGCACGCGCAAGTAGTACGACGTCTCGACGTCGGCCATGGGCAGGATCTTGACGTCGCTGAGCGCGTCGGGCTGGAAGGCGAGATGCGGCACGCGCTCTTCCGGCTCGGCGCGCATCAGGCGGGTGACGTCGATGACGTCGGCGAGCACGGCCGACGCCGTCGGTTCCGAACCGGCGCCCGCCCCGTAGTAGAGGGTGACGCCGGCCGCGTCGCCCTTGACCAGGATCGCATTCATCGCGCCGTCGACGCTGGCGATCAGGCGTTCCGCCGGGATCAGCGTCGGATGCACGCGCAGCTCGATCCCGGCCGGCGTGCGCCGCGTGATGCCGAGCAGCTTGATGCGGTAGCCGAGCTTTTCCGCGTACGCGATGTCGCGGTCGGTCAGCGCGGTGATCCCCTCGACGTAGGCGTGATCGAACTGCACCGGGATGCCGAAGCCGATCGCGGAGAGCAGGGTCAGCTTGTGCGCCGCGTCGATCCCCTCGACGTCGAAGGTCGGATCGCTCTCGGCGTAGCCGAGCCGCTGCGCTTCGCGCAGCACGTCGGCGAACGGCAGTCCCTTCGAACGCATCTCCGAGAGGATGAAGTTGCTCGTGCCGTTGACGATGCCGGCGATCCACTCGATCCGGTTCGCCGCGAGCCCTTCGCGCAGCACCTTGATCGTCGGGATGCAGCCGGAGACCGCGCCTTCGAACGCGATCATCACGCCGCGCTTCGAGGCGGCCGCGAAGATCTCGTTGCCGTGCACCGCGAGCAGCGCCTTGTTGGCGGTGACGATGTGCTTGCCATGTTCGATCGCCGCGAACACGGCGTCTTTGGCGACGTCTGTTCCGCCGATCACCTCGACGACGATGTCGACTTGCGGATCGGTGACCGCGCGAACCGCGTCGTGGACGATCGGGATATCGGGACCGACAATCGCCTGCGCGCGTGCCCGGTCGCGCGCCGCGACCCAAGCGATCTCGATGCGCCGTCCGGCGCGGCGAGTGATCTCCTCGCGATTGCGTTCGAGGACACGGAACGTTCCGCTGCCGACCGTGCCGATGCCCAAGAGGCCGATTCTTACCGGATCCATGGACGGCCACGTTCCGGGCGATGCGCGTCGCCTCATTCCGGTGTATCATCGAGTTCCGATCAACGCCGCAAGGAGAAGTACCAATGGCCGATTACTCGGAACATGCCGATCTGGCGAAGCTCGGCGAGCTTGCACGGCTCGCCCCGACCGAGTTCAAGGGATTCGTCGCGCTCGATGCGATCGTCGGACGCACCGACGGCGCGATCCCGCAGAAGTATCGCGAGCTAATCGCCCTGGGCGTCGCCTTCACCACGCAATGCCCGTATTGCCTGGACGTCCACACCGGGAATGCCAAAGCGGCCGGAGCGACCCGCGAGGAAGTCGCCGAGACGGCGTTGATCGCGGCCGCGCTGCGCGCCGGCGCAGCGGTGACGCACGGGACGCTGGCACTCAAACTGTTCGACGGCCACTAACGGCAACGGCGTTAGAGCAGCTTCGCGAGGTTGGCGGCGAACTCGGAGATCGTCTTTTTTGCGACGGATTCGATCAGGCGGCCGCCGACGCTCGCGATGATGCCGCTGATCTGCGCGTCGGCGCGGAGGTTGACGCGCGTCTTGCCGTCTTCAGGGACGGCTCGTGAGGTTACCGCCGCCTTCACGCCGCCGCGCCCGCGCAGTTCGTCGCCTTGGATGCGGAACGCCGCAGTGTGGGTGGAATCGTCGAGCTGCTCGACGTGAATCGTAGCCTTGTATCCGACCGAGACGGGGCCGACCTTCACGGATACTTTGGCCCGATAGGTCTTCTCGTCGACGACTTCGGTGATCTCTGCGTTGGGAATGCAGGTGGCGACTTTGGGGATGTCCGTCAGGAGCGCCCAGACGCGCTCGACCGGCGCCTCCACCGTGAAGCTGTCGTCGATCGTCATGGCGCGTTCACCGACGTGCGCGCGTTGTGCACGGGCAGGCTCCCTTCGCTCAGCCGGCCGCCTTCGCGTACTTCGCGCAGTGCGATGATCTCGGCAGCGATGGAGATGGCCGTCTCTTCCGGCGTTCGCGCGCCGATGTCCAACCCGATCGGCGCGCTGACGCGCGCCAGGTCGGCGTCGCTCACGCCCACCCGTTTGAGTTCTTCGATGCGGTTGGCGTGCGTCCGCCGGCTGCCCATCGCGCCGATGTACCCGGCGCTGGTGCGCAACGCGACCTGCAGCAGCGGGATGTCGAATTTGACGTCGTGGGTGAGGATGATCAGCGCGGTGCGCGAATCGACCGGCGCGCGCGCGAGCCACTCGTCGGGCCAGGCGACGACGACCTCGTCGGCGTCCGGGATGCGCGCCTTGGTCGCGAAGACCGGGCGCGCGTCGACGACCGTCACGCCGTACCCGAGATATTTCCCGATCCGCGCGACGGCGCGCGAGAAGTCGATCGCGCCGAAGACGTACATCGACGGCTTGGGTGCGTAGGCCGCGATGAACAAGCGGACCTCGACCCCGACCGGTTCGCCGTCTTCGCCGAACGTGCGCATCGCGGTCTCACCGACTGCCAGCAGGGCACGCGCTTCACCGGCAGCCGCGACGTTCAAGCCCGGCGTGCCGAGATCGCCGAACACGTCGTCGTCGAAGACGAGCAGCTTCGCGCCCGCGCGAGCTCCGTCGATGCGCGTCACGAGCGCGACGGGCTGATTCGCGTGCAGCGCGTCGGCAAGGCGATCGAAGATCACCAGTCGAGCCGCTCGACGAAGACGTGGATCGTGCCGCCGCAGGTCAGGCCGACCGAGATCGCGTCCTCGTCGCTGATTCCGTAGGTGACCAGGCGCGGCCGGCCGGTCGCGATCGCGTCCTGGGCCTCGTCGTACACCGCCGACTCGACGCAGCCGCCGCTGACCGAGCCCGCGACGTCGCCGCGTCCGTTGACGGCGAGCATCGCGCCCGGATCGCGCGGCGCCGATTGTTCCACGCCGACGACGGTCGCGACGGCGATCTGCTGTTCCTCACCCCGCCAGCGTTCCAGGGCTTCGAGCACGTCTTTCATCTCACGTTTCCTTCGATCGCGTCGGCTACGGCCTCCAGCGTCCGCAGGTTGTGACCCGAAACGAAAGCGTCGAGATACGGCAGGGCCGCGGCCATCCCGCGGGCGAGCGGCTCGTACGCGGGGTGGCGTTTGTGGGGGTTGACCCACACCAGCCGGCGCGCCAGGCGCCGGAGTCGCTGCATTTCGACGCCGACCAACGCGGGATCGTCCCGCTCCCAACCGTCGGAGAGGATGACGACCGTGCCGCCGCGCGCCGCGCCGCGCTGCGCATGGCGATCGTTGAAGGCGTGCAGCGCTGCCCCGATGCGCGTGCCGCCGCCGTAGTCGTGGACGGTCGCGCCGATTGCCGCCATCAAGCGCTCGTCGCCGGCGCGTCGCAGCAGCGGCGTGAGGTCGGTCAGTCGGGTGGCGAACGCGAAGGCGCGCACGCGCGGCCGCGCGATCGCGTTGACGCGCGCGTACTGCAGCAGCGCCCGCGCGAACGGCGCCATCGAACCCGAGACGTCGAGCAGGAAGACCAGCGGGCGCACCCGCGTGCGGCGGCGGGTCGTGCGGCGGCGCACCAGTTCGCCCGCGGTGCGCGCGGCGCCGCGCAGGGTCGCGCGGAAATCGAAGCGGTCGCCGTGCGGGTGGGCGCGGCGGCGGCGCGAAACGCGCGCGTCGACGGCGATCCGCACGCGCCCGATCAGGCGCAGCATCGCCGCGCGTTCCGCATCGTCGAGGTCCTCGAAGGCGGCCTCGCGCGTGCGCTCTTCGAGCGACGCCGCGATCCACTGGGTCGGCGCACGTTCCGCGTCGGTACCGGTGGCGGGGCGTTCGGAGGGCGGAGGCGGCAGCGACGCGCGCTTCGGTGCTCCCGGATGCGGCGGCGGCGCGTCGATCGTGCGCACGAGCCGGTGCAGCGCATCGCCCTCGTCGATCGCTCCGAAGAACTCCGCGTAGGCGGCGTGAAACGCGTCGAGATCGTCGATCGACGGCAGCATCGCGGCGCGGGCGCGCCAATACAGACCCTCGGCGTCGTGCGGCGGTAGAACCCGCAGCGTCTCCGTGAACGTGCCGGCCCGGCGCGTTCCCGCGATCACGCCTCGCGCACGGAGCGCGGCGTCGAAACGGGCCGCGACCGAGGCGCGGTCGTTCACGCGGCGCCTTCGGTGCGCGCCGCGCCGACGATCCGCTCGGCCGACGCTTCGGCCGTCGCGATGTCCTCGGGATATTTGAGCACCGCGCCGAGAGAGCGGCCGAAGACCTCGAGATCGAGCCGCTCCGCACCGAGCAGCGCCAGCGTCTGCGCCCAATCGAGCGACTCCGCGATCCCGGGCGGCTTGCGCAGCTCGCGCTGCCGCAGCGTCGCGGCCGCCCGGGCGACGTCGCCGGCGAGGACGGCCGTGACCTCGGGCAGGTGCAGGCGCAGGATCGCGATCTCGCGTTCGACCGACGGGTGTCCGATCCAATGGTAGAAGCAGCGTCGCTTGAGCGCGTCGTGCAGGTCGCGCGTGCGGTTCGAGGTCAGGACGACGATCGGCGGGTGTGTCGCGGCGAGCGTTCCGCGCTCGGGGATCGAGAGCGCGAAATCGGCCAAGAACTCCAGCAAAAACGCCTCGAACTCGTCATCGGCCCGGTCGATCTCGTCGATCAGCAGCACGATGCCGCGTTCGCGCTGCGCGCCGAGCGCCGCCAAGAGCGGTCGCTTGATGAGAAACTCGTCGGCGTAGAGGTCCGGGGTACGCTCGTGCTGGGATTCCGCGCCGCGGATCGCGAGCAGTTGCTTGCCGTAGTTCCAGTCGTACGCGGCGGCGGCGAGGTCGAGGCCTTCGTAACACTGCAGCCGCAGCAACCGCGCGCCGAAGACGGCCGCCAAGGCGCGCGCCGCATCGGTCTTGCCGACCCCGGCATCCCCTTCGAGCAAGACGGCGCGCTGGAGGCTGACCGCGCACGCTAGGGCCGTCGCGAGACCGTCATCCGCGACGTATCCCGCCCGGAGCAGGCGGTCCCGGAGGTCCTCGACGTCGACGGGCTGCGGCATGGGCGTATGCGATTCGGAGGACGGGACGCAGAACCTGGAACCGGCGTCCGTGGAGGGCCCTCGCAACGGCAAGGATATTCCGCTTTCGCAGGGTAGCGTAGCCGACCCCGCTTTTCACGGAGATGCGTTGCATGCAGATCGATCTCACCGTCAACGGGAAGCGAGCGTCGCTCGACGCGGAACCGCGACTGCTCCTCGTGCACGCGCTGCGCGACGTGATCGGGCTCACCGGAACGCACGTCGGCTGCGACACGTCGAGCTGCGGCGCGTGTACCGTGCTGCTCGACGGCGTCTCGGTCAAGAGCTGCACCGTCTTCGCGGTGCAGGCGAGCGGTCACGAGGTGACCACGATCGAGGGGATCGGCACCGCCGACGAACTGCACCCGATGCAGGAGGCGTTCTGGTCCTCGCACGGGCTGCAGTGCGGGTACTGCACGACCGGCATGATCGTGAGCGCGGTCGATCTGCTCAAGCGCAATCCGGATCCCAGCGACGAGCAGATACGCGCCGGTCTCGAGGGCAATCTCTGCCGCTGCACGGGGTACGAGAACATCGTGAAATCCGTGCGCGTCGCCGCCAAGGCGATGCGCGAGCACGCGCCGCTGCACAGCGTGCGCGATCTGATGCCGATCCATCCGCCGGCTGAGGAGCCGCCGCCGTCCGGCGAGGGCATCATCATCCCGGCGCTCGAGAAGGCGTTGACCTGATGGCATTCACGACGATGGTCGGCGCGCGCATCCGCCGCCGCGAAGATCCCCGCCTCATCACCGGACGCGCGACGTACGTCGACGACGTCAAGCAAGTCGGTACCGTGTACGCCGCGTTCGTGCGCAGCCCGTACGGCCACGCGAAACTGCTCAAGGTCGACGTCAACGCCGCGAAGGCGCATCCCGCAGTGCTCGCGGCCTACACCGGCGACGACCTCCACCACGCGCACGGCCTCAAGTCGTCGCTGCCCGTCGCACACAAGATGGCCGACCTCAAGACGCCGCCGCACTTCATCCTGGCGGTCGACGAGGTGCGCGTCGTCGGCGAAGCGGTCGCGGTCGTCGTCGCCGACAGCCCGTATGCGGCGAAGGACGCCGCCGAGCTGGTGGAGGTCGAGTACGAACAATTGCCGGCAGTGGTCGATCCGCTCAAGGCGATGGAAGGCCCGCCGTACGTCCACTCGTCGCTCGGCACGAACGTCGCGTTCCGGCTGCCGTTCGCGGCCGGCGACACCGATGCTGCGTTCGCCGCGGCCGACGAGATCATCAAGCAGCGCATCGTCAACCAGCGGGTCGCGCCGGTGCCGATCGAGCCGCGCTCGATGGTCGCCAACTGGGACGCCGGCATGCAGCAGCTGACGCTGTATTCGGCGACCCAGATTCCGCATCTCCTGCGCACGCAGCTCGCGGTCGTCCTCGGAATGTCGGAGAACCACATCCGCACCATCGCGCCCGAAGTCGGCGGCGGGTTCGGCGCCAAGCTGAACGTGTACGCGGAAGAAGTCGTGATCTCGTGGATCGCGACGCAGCTCGAGCGTCCGGTGAAGTACATCGAGACGCGCTCCGAGTGCTTCCAAGCGATGATCCACGGCCGCGACCAGGTCGACGATCTCGAGATCGCGTGCAAGCGCGACGGGACGATCACCGGTCTCAAGCTGCGCATCGTCGGCAACCTCGGTGCGTACCATCAGCTGCTGACGCCGGTCGTCCCGACGCTGACGCTGCTGATGGCGCCCGGCTGCTACCAAATCGCGAACATCCAAGCCGAAGTGATCGGCGTCTTCACCAACACGATGTCGACGGATGCGTATCGCGGCGCCGGCCGCCCGGAAGCGACGTTCTTCATCGAACGCGCGATGGATCTCGTGGCGCAGCGGCTCAAACTCGATCCGGTCGACGTGCGGCGCAAGAACTTCATCCCGAACACCGCCTTCCCGCACACGACGTCGACGGGGCTCACCTACGATTCGGGCGACTACGAAACGACGATGGACAAAGCCCTCAAGATCGTCGACTACGCGGGCTTGCGCAAACGCCAAGCCGAGCTGCGCAAAGAAGGCCGATATCTGGGGATCGGGCTCTCGACGTACGTCGAAGTCTGCGGGATGGGTCCGTCCGCCGCGATGCCCGCGGCCGGCTGGGACTCCGCGACGATCCGGGTCGAGCCGACCGGGAGCATCACCGTGCTGACCGGCGTCTCGCCGCACGGTCAAGGACAGGAGACGACCTTCGCGCAGATCGTCGCCGACGAGCTCGGCGTGCCGATCGACAGCATCAACGTCATCCACGGCGACACCGACAAGGTCCAGTACGGCGTCGGCACGTTCGGCTCGCGCGGGACTGCGGTCGGCGGCGCGGCGCTCAAGCTGGCGATCGACACGATTCAAGCCAAGGCGATCAAGATCGCGGCGCACGCCTGAGAAGCGAATCCCGACGACGTGGAGTATCGCAACGGCAAGATCGGTGTCAAGGGCGATCCGTCCAAGTCGATGACGACGGCTGAAGCCGGCTTCATGGCGTTCATGGGCGACAACCTGCCGCCCGGCCTCGAACCCGGGATGGATGCGACGCGGCGCTTCGAGCCGCCGAACTTCGTCTTCCCGTTCGGCACGCACGTCTGCGTCGTCGAAGTCGACGCGAAGACCGGCCAGGTCGAGTTCGTGAAGTACCTGGCGGTGGACGATTGCGGCCGGCTGCTCAACCCGATGATCGTCGAAGGGCAAGTCCACGGCGGCATCGCGCAAGGTCTCTCGCAAGCGATGTTCGAGGAAGTCGTCTACGACGGCGACGGACAGCTGCTTACCGGGACGCTGATGGACTACGCGATCCCGCACGCGGAGCAAGTGCCGCACTACGATCTCGATCACACCGTCACCGCGACGACGGTGAACCCGCTCGGAATCAAGGGCGTCGGCGAAGCGGGGACGATCGGCTCGACCCCGGCCGTCGCCAACGCCGTCATGGACGCGCTGGCGCCGTTCGGCGTCGTGCACATCGACATGCCGCTGAAGCCTGAGAAACTCTGGACCGCGATGCACGCGAAGAACGGGAGAGCGCGATGATTCCGGCTGCCTTCGACTACGTTCGCGCGTCGAGCGTCGACGACGCGATCCGCCTGCTCGGCGAACACGGTGACGACGCGAAGCTGCTGGCCGGCGGCCACAGTCTCATCCCGATGATGAAGCTGCGGCTCGCGGCACCCGCGATGCTGATCGACATCACCGGCATTCCGCAGCTCGACGCGATCCGCGTCGACGGAAACCGCGTTACGATCGGCGCGCTGACCAAGCACGCGGCCCTCGCGGCGAGCGACGCGCTGAAGAAGACCGCGCCGGCGCTCTGGGATGCCGCCAACCAGCTGGGCGACCCGCAAGTCCGCAATCGCGGCACGATAGGCGGAGCGTCCGCACACGGCGATCCGTCCGCCGACTATCCGGCCGTCCTCCTCGCGCTCGACGCCACGTTCACCGTGGTCGGAAAAGGCGGCGAACGAAAGCTCCGGGCCGGCGACTTCTTCCGCGAGATGTTCGACACGGCGCTCGGTGCGGGCGAAGTGCTCACCGCGATCGCCTTCGACGCGGCGCCGAAATCGGCGTACGTGAAATACCACCACCCCGCCTCGCACTACGCGGTCGTCGGCGCAGCGGCGGTGCTCACGCTGAACGGCGGATCGATCGCCACGGCGCGGGTCGCGATCGCCGGCGTCGGAGATTCGGCGTTCCGGGCCGGCGGCGTCGAGAGCGCGCTGGCCGGAGTCCGCGGATCCGACGAGGCCGCGGTCGCAGCGGCCTGTGCCGGGACGGCGTCCGGTCAGGATGCTCGCTCCGACACGTTCGCATCGGGAGCCTATCGCGCCGCGATGGCGGACGTCTTCACCGCGCGGGCGGTCGCCCAAGCCGCCTCCCGCTGATCGTCGTCCTCAGGATCAGCGATCCCCGAGTTTCAGCGATCCCATGCCGACTTGTGGAGCGGTATACCATTGGGCGTGATCGTTTAGGCGGTTTGGCACGCGCGCTCGCGGCATCGCGGTGGTATACTCGCTTCGCCTCGGAAACGGGTGGCTGAGCCAACGCGCACCGTTGAATGAGGAACGTATGTATGGCTACTCTTACGCGTGCTGAGTCGAAAAATTTTTCGAGCCCGGAAGAGACGCGAACCTTTCCGAAGGGGCGTCTCGACATCGTCAACGTCGGCGGAAAGACGATCGGCTGCGCGACGTTCGAACGCGGCTGGAAGTGGTCGGATGACGTGAAGCCGATCGCCGGTACCGCGTCGTGCCAAGCCGAGCACTTGGGCACCGTGATCTCAGGCGAAATGACCGTCGTGATGGATGACGGGACGAGAATGCGGTTGCGCCGGGACGACGCATTTTCGATCCCGCCGGGACACGACGCGTGGATCGAGGGCAACGAGCCATGCGTCGTGGTCGACTTCGTCGGTTTCGCCGACTACGCGAAGCCGAAGTAGGACCGCTGCCGGATCGCGCACCAGCGCCGTCCCAGCCGAACCGGACGGCATTCATGCTCGCGGCGGCCAAAGAAGCAGCCATGAGGGTACGTCGGGAACGTGACGATGCCCAGGTCGCTCGTATCCTCAGTGAAAGCGTCGCCGAAGATCGGGCACTGCAGGGGGAGCGGGAGCGAGCGATCCTCGACCTGTGACGCGTCGGCGAGCAGGCGGTTTCCTTGACGCCCGCGGTCGGCCGTGGTAACCTCCCCGAAATGAACTTTTCCGCCGGCCTCATGATGCGAATGATGCGCACCCGCGAAAGCGGTCGGCGGTGTTTCCGTTCGGGTTAGCTGGGCTCAGGCTCGCTGCCCCTACGAAAGCCCTCGCTGACCGCGAGGGCTTTTCTCATTCCCCTCATCCTTCTCCGGAGTGCAACTCATGGCGACCAAACCGTCGGCCCACTCTGCTCCCGATACGAGCACCCGCTGCCGTCCCAGCGACGGCTTCTCGACCCGGGCGATCCGCGCCGGGCAAGACCCCTGCACCTCGACCGGTTCGACCGTCGTGCCGATCTACCAGACCGCGACGTTCACCCAAGCGGCGGTCGGCGTCGACAAGGGCTTCGACTACTCGCGGACCGGCAACCCCACCCGATTGGCCCTGGAACGCCAGCTCGCCGAACTCGAAGGCGGCGCGTTCGGTGCCGCGTTCGGCTCGGGGATGGCGGCGATCTTCGGCGCGTGCTCGCTGCTACGGGCCGGCGACCATCTGGTCGCGACGAGCGACTGTTACGGCGGTACCTATCGCCTCTTCGTCGATGAGCTCTCCCGCTACGGGATCGAGACGACGTTCGCCGATACGACCGATCTCGACGCGGTGCGCGCGGCGCTGCGCCCGAACACGAAGCTGCTCTGGATCGAGACGCCGACCAACCCGCTCTTGCGCGTCGCCGATCTGCGCGCGCTCGCCTCGTTGAAAGGGCCCGACCGGATCCTCGCGGTCGACAACACGTTTCTCTCGCCGTATTTCCAGCGGCCGCTCGAGCTCGGCGCGGACGTCGTCGTGCACTCCACCACCAAGTACATCAACGGTCACAGCGACGTCGTCGGCGGCATCGTGATCTGCAACGATCCCGCGCTGTTCGAGCGCATCGCGTACCACCAGAACGCGGTCGGCACAATCCCCGGACCGCAGGATGCGTACCTCACGCTGCGCGGCGCGAAGACGCTCGCGCTGCGGATGAAACAGCATGAAGAGAGCGCGTTCGCGGTCGCGCGCTGGCTCGAGACCCGCGACGACGTCGCGGCAGTGTTCTTTCCCGGGCTCGAATCGCACCCCGACCACGAGTTGGCGCAGCGCCAGCAGCGCGGTTTCGGCGGGATCGTCTCGTTCCGCGTGCGCGGCGGCGGCACGCGCGCGCTCGAACTGCTGCGCTCGACGCGGCTGTTCAACCTCGCGGTCTCGCTCGGCGGTCCCGAATCGCTGATCTGCAGTCCGGCCGAGATGACGCACAAGACGGTCCCCGCCGAGATGAAGGCCGAACTCGGCATTACGCCGGACCTGCTGCGTCTCTCGATCGGTCTCGAGGACGCCGAGGACCTCATCGCCGACCTCGCCGCCGCACTCGATGCGACCGCCGAGGTGGGCTTGGAGGAAGCCGCGGCGTAGACTCGGCGGTATGGAACCGCTCGACCTTCGCGAACACCCGCCCCGCGCGCCGCACGCCGCCCTCGAGGGCGTTGTCATGCTGCCGCGCACGATCGACAAGGCACGCGCCCTGCTGCCGGGCGGCCATCCGGGCGCCTACTTCATCGGGCCCGGGTTGAGCGGATCCATGCTGGCGATGCTCGGGATCTCGGAGGACGACTTCGTCGCGGTCGTCGGGGCGGCGCGCGACGAAGCGGAAGTCGCCGCCCGATTCTGCGCGAACGCGAGTCCCGGCCGGCGCGCGCGCTGGACGGCGAAGGTCGAGGCTCTCACCGTCGCGGAGGTCACGCCCGAGCTACGCCCCGCCTTCGACGCGCTGTACGGTCAGCGGCGTCCCTACGAGTTGGTCCTCGACGTGCTCTCCTCCGACGACGACTCGATGTTCGCGCCGGCCTAGGAGTTTGTCGGACTTTTGACGGTCCGATGGTATAATATGCGCATGGCGGGCAACTTCGTTTCGTACGATCGCGACACGCTGTTCTTAATGCCTCCGAGTGTTCAAGAGTGGCTTCCGGAGAAG